>ERZ1035006.367-NODE-367-length-36351-cov-6.470382_pt1 | contig 36351 bp, 35 predicted proteins | sample MGYA00520694_ERZ1035006 | MGnify/ENA primary metagenome ERZ1035006 (study PRJEB33766, sample SAMN09781746) | gut metagenome | biome: gut microbiome | host: Homo sapiens | place: Madagascar | study: EMG produced TPA metagenomics assembly of the PRJNA485056 data set...
CGAAACCTACAGAGACCCTGCTTTTTTGACGTTCTGGAAGAAAAAACGCCTGCTGGCGCATATAACATTTCTTCATGAAAAAGTCATACTTATTTTACATTGAATTTGCTTTTTGCTATAATAATTTCGCTTTTTTACAAAGTGTCCGAAACGCACAAAACTGTAAAACCTTAGGAGAGTGGAATTTTTGAAGGGTACGGAACTGGAGGGCGCGGCCTATCAGTTTGAGGCAAAAATGCCGCTGAAGCACGCCATCCCGCTGGGCCTGCAGCACGTTTTCGCCATGTTTGTGGGCAATCTGACCCCGCTGCTGATCATCACCAGCGCCTGCGGCATTGCGGGCGGCGAATTTGCAGATCTGCAGGTCACCCTGCTGCAGAGTGCCATGTTCGTAGCCGGTATCGTTACGCTGGTGCAGCTATTCACCATTGGGCCTGTGGGCGGCGCAGTGCCTATCATCATGGGTACCAGTTCCGGTTTTATCGGGGTGTTCAACAGCGTTGTCGGTACTATGGGCGGCGGTGTGCTGGCCTACGGTGCCATCATGGGTGCTTCCATCATCGGCGGTGTGTTTGAAAGCGTGCTGGGCTTTTTCCTCAAGCCGCTGCGCAAGTTCTTCCCGCCGGTAGTCACCGGTACGGTGGTGCTTTCCATCGGCCTGTCGCTGATCTCTGTGGGTATCAACTCCTTTGGCGGCGGCAACAAGGCCATGGACTTCGGTTCTGTAGAAAACCTGCTGCTGGCACTGCTCGTGCTGGTGGTGATCCTTTTCTTCAAGCACTGGACCACCGGTTTCCTCAGTTCTTCTGCTATCCTCATCGGCATCCTGGCCGGTTATGCGGCGGCCTTTATCATGGGGCTGGTGCTGCCTACTACCGGTGTTACCGCCGATGGTGTGGAGTTTACAAAAGCGTGGGTGCTCAACTGGAACAAGGTAGCACAGGCTTCCTGGTTTGCCGTGCCCAAGCTGATGCCGGTCAAGGTCGTGTTTGATGCACGCGCTATCCTGCCGGTGCTGATCATGTTCATCGTCACTGCCGTGGAGACCGTGGGCGATATCTCCGGCGTTATGGAAGGCGGCATGAATCGCGAACCTTCGGATAAGGAGTTGTCCGGCGGCGTCATCTGCGATGGCCTTGGCTCCACCTTTGCAGCGCTGTTTGGCGTGCTGCCCAACACCTCTTTCAGCCAGAACGTTGGTCTGGTGGCCATGACCAAGGTGGTCAACCGCATGGCACTGGCTTCCGGTGCGGTATTCCTGATCCTGTGCGGCCTGATCCCCAAGCTGGGTGCGCTGATCTCCATCATGCCGCAGGCGGTTCTGGGCGGCGCAGCGGTTATGATGTTCTCTTCTATCGTGGTCAGCGGCATCCAGCTGATCACCAAGGATAAGATGACCCCGCGCCACCTGACCATCGTGTCCGTGGCACTGGGTGTGGGCTATGGCATGGGTGCCAACAGCGGCATCCTGGCACAGGCTCCGCAGGCCCTCCAGCTGATCTGCGGCGAGTCCGGCATCGTGCCGGCCGCCTTCGTGGCGATCTTGCTAAACGTCCTGCTGCCCAAGAACGATATGGCAGAGTAACTACTCAGCCTTTTTGCCGGGCAATAGCTTCCAGCTGCCGGAGTACGGCGGGGGTATCTGCATCCAGCAGCTCCGTATGGTCCGCGATGCAAACGGTATGCACCTGCGCAGGATATTTTTGCAGCAGCACATTGCCGCCTTTGTTTTCCGGCAGGGTGAGCAGTTCCGGAAAAGAGCTGCTTCCAAACAGAACGGGACTTCCGACAAGTTGGACCGGGTCGTTTTCGACCCTGGCTCCGAGCCGGAAGATCTCCCGTTCTGTTTCTTTTTGCGTATCTGTCAGGCAGGAATAGTCCCGGCAGAAGGCGTCCGTCAGGGCCTCCACGCTTTCCCGGCGCAGCAAAGGCTGATCTCCGGGCAGAAACATGCAGCCGGCAAGCTCCGGCAGCTGCGCCAGCAGGGCAGAAAGCCCCAGCCGGACGGTATCGTTGCGTCCGGGCTGCCGGTGCAGCAGTACGGGGATGCTGTGGGCAGTGCACAGCGCCTGCACTTCTACTGCCCGGGTCACTACGATGCGGGCGGCAAGATTGGGCGTAGCGGTCGCGGCAAATGCCCTGCAGAGCATGGGCTGCCCGCAAAAATCTGCCAGCAGTTTATTGGAGCCAAAACGGCGGCTTTGCCCGGAAGCCATGATGACACAGCCGACAGAAAACGGCATCTTCATACAAAAAGCACCCCTTTATCCTCAATTTACAATAGTATTATACCGGAACCTGTGATAAAATAAAAGCAGTGACATAAAAGAGAGGTACCTGCATATGATGACGATCCGAGAATACAAACGGGCGGAAAGCCTGGAGGAAGCATGGCAGCTCAACCAGAAAAAGCAGAACCGCATCCTGGGCGGTATGATCTGGCTTAAGATGGAAACCATCAATGTTGGCACTGCCATCGACCTTTCCGGCCTTGGGCTGGACACCATCGAGGAGACCGCCGAGAGTTTTTCTATCGGCGCCATGGTGACCCTGCGCCAGCTGGAACAGCACCCGGGGCTTGCTGCCTATACTCATGGTGCCATGCGGGAGACTGTACGCCATATCGTGGGCGTACAGCTGCGCAATCTGGCCACCGTGGGCGGCAGCATCTACAGCCGGTTCGGCTTTTCTGATGTGCTTACCATGTTCCTTGCGATGGACTGCGATGTCGAGCTGTATAAGGGTGGTATCCTGTCTCTGCGGGAATACGCCCAGCGCCCCTACGACCGGGATGTTCTGGTACGGCTAATCGTAAAAAAAGAGCCTGCGCAGTATTACTATCAGTCGGTGCGCAACAGTCAAACGGATATCCCGGTGCTGACCTGTGCTGCCGCCCGGATGGAAACAGGGGCTTACCGCATCGTTATCGGTGCCCGCCCGCTGCGGGCTGTGCAGTTCGAGTTCCCGGCGGAGCCTGCCCTTGCGGCAGAACAGCGCGCCGCACAGATCGCGGAAAGCGTAAAGGCACAGATCGTTACCGGCTCCAACATGCGCGGCAGCGCTGAGTACCGCAGGCATCTGTCCGGCGTGCTGGCAAAGCGTGCAGTGCTGGAACTGGAACAGCGTAAATTGCAGGAGGAAAAGTAAATGCAGATCACACTTACATTGAACGGTGTCCGGGTATCGGAGGAAATCGCCCCGGACATGCTTCTGATCGACCTCGTCCGCGCACACGGCTGCAAGAGCGTCAAGCGCGGCTGCGAAACCTCCAACTGCGGCCTGTGCACAGTATTTATGGATGACAAACCGGTGCTGTCCTGCTCGGTGCTGGCAGCCCGTGCCGACGGCCATAAGGTCACGACCCTGGAAGGCCTGCAGGAGGAAGCTGCCGAGTTCGGTGCATTTATTGCAGACCAGGGTGCCGAGCAGTGCGGCTTCTGCAACCCGGGTTTTATCATGAATGCGCTGGCTCTGTTCCGGGAGCAGCCGTACCCCACCGAAGAGCAGGTCAAGGAATATCTTGCCGGAAATCTGTGCCGCTGCTCCGGCTACGAGGGCCAGCTGCGCGGCATCATGAACTTTCTGGCCTGGAAAAAGCAGAAGGAGGCCGCACAGTGAAAAACGTCAATAAACCGTTCCGTAAAAAAGACGCCATGCAGCTGGTCACCGGCCAGCCGGTCTACATGGATGATGTTATCCCGCAGGACTGCCTGCTTGTCAAGCTGCTGCGCTCGCCCCATGCAAACGCCATCGTCCGGCGCATCGATACGACCGTTGCCAAAAAGGTGCCAGGTATTGAGGCTATCTTTACCTGGGAGGATGTGCCGCAGGATGCCCGCCGGTATACCCAGGCCGGCCAGACTTATCCGGAAGCCAGCCCATACGACCGCCTGGTGATCGACCGCCATGTCCGCTTTGTGGGGGATGTGGTAGCCATCGTAGCCGGCAAGGACGAAAAATGCGTGGACAAGGCCCTCCGGCTCATCAAGGTGGAGTACGAGGTGCTGGAAGCAGTGCTGGATTTCCATACCGCCAAGGATAACCCCATCCTTGTGCATCCGGAGGATAACTGGGAGAGCCTGTCTCCGGTGGGTGCGGACAACAAGCGCAATCTCTGTGCCCACGATGCATGCGGCAGCGGCGATATCGATGCGGTGCTGGCCGGTTGTGATGTGGTCATCGACCATGTGTATCACACCAAGGCGTGCCAGCAGGCCATGATGGAGACCTTCCGCACCTATTGCTCCATCGATACGTACGGGCGGCTGAATGTGCTCAGTTCCACCCAGATCGTATTCCATGCCCGCCGGAATATCGCCAATGCGCTGCACATCCCCAAATCCATGGTTCGGGTAGCCAAGCCCCGCATCGGCGGCGGTTTTGGCGCAAAGCAGACAGCGGTCAGCGAGGTATACCCAGCCTTCGTCACCTGGAAGACCAAAAAGCCCTCCAAGATCATTTTCAGCCGCGTGGAAAGCCAGACGGCATCTTCGCCGCGCCACGAAATGGAGATGCATGTCCGCCTTGGTGCCACAAAGGAAGGCATCGTGAAAGGCATCGACCTGTACACCCTGTCCAACACCGGCGCATATGGTGAGCACGGCCCCACCACCGTTGGTCTTTCCGGTCACAAATCCATCCCTCTGTATGGCAAGGCAGAGGCCTTCCGCTTTGTCAGCGATGTGGTGTATACCAACCACATGTCTGCCGGTGCATACCGTGGTTACGGTGCCACCCAGGGTCTGTTTGCGGTAGAATCTGCTGTAAACGAGCTGGCACACAAATTGAACATGGATCCCATCGTGCTGCGCCTGAAAAACACGGTGCAGGAGGGGGATGTGATGCCCGCCTATTACGGTGCTGTAAATACCAGTTGTGCGCTGGATCGGTGCGTCCTCAAGGTACGGGAGATGATCGACTGGGAGCACAAATATCCGGCACGGGATATGGGCAACGGTAAGGTACGCGCTGTGGGCATGGGCATGGCGATGCAGGGATCCGGCATTTCTGGCATGGATGTTGGCAGCGCTACCCTTAAACTGAACGATGACGGGTTCTACACCCTGATGATCGGCGCTGCTGATATGGGTACCGGTTGTGACACCACGCTGGCACAGATCGCAGCCGAGGTGCTGGACTGCTCGGTGGATGCTATCACGGTATTTGGTGCAGATACCGATTCTTCTCCCTACGATTCCGGCTCCTATGCTTCCAGCACCACCTATGTCACTGGCAAAGCGACCGAAAAATGCGCTATGAAGCTGCGGGAACAGATCTGCAGTCTGGGCGCAGAATTGCTGGGCTGCCCGGCGGACGCAGTGGAGTTCGATGGCAGGGTCGTGTTTGAAAGTGCCGACCCCACCCGACAGAAGACCCTGACCGAGATCGCCTTTGCCTCGCAGTTCGGTCACATGATCCCGCTGGAAGTTACCGAGACCCATACCTCGCCTTTGTCGCCGCCGCCGTACATGGTAGGTGCCGCTGAGGTGGAAGTGGATACCGAGACCGGCGAAGTAAAGGTGCTGGAATTTGATGCCTGCGTAGACTGCGGCACCCCCATCAACCCGAACCTGACCCGCGTGCAGGCAGAGGGCGGCATCCTGCAGGGCATCGGTATGACCCTGACCGAAAATATCACCTATGATAAAAACGGTTACCCGGAGGAAAACTCCCTGTTCCAGTACAAGATCCCTGCCCGCAATGATATCGGGCATATCCATGTAGAATTTGAGAGCAGCTACGAACCAAATGGCCCCTTTGGTGCAAAGTCCATCGGCGAGGTGGTCATCAATACGCCGCTGCCTGCCATTTCGGATGCCATCTACAATGCTATCGGCACCCGCTTCTATGAGCTGCCCATCACCCCGGAGCAGATCGCCATGGCGGTTGCTGCCAAACGATAAAAACGGATGCTGAACGAGAAGGATCTCCCGTTTCTGCATGAAAAGGGGCATATCATTTCGCTGGTGGGCGGCGGCGGTAAAACTACACTGTTGTACGCCATGGCCGCCCACTGCGCCCGCAAGGGCTGGCGTATACTGGTAACGACCACCACCCATATCCAGCAGCCTGCTTCTGCCCTATGGGCACAGGATGACGCAGCGCTTACCGCTTTATGGCAAACGGGCAGTTATGCTGTTGCAGGGATCCCGGCGGCGCAGGGCAAGCTGGCCATGCCGCCAACGCTGCAGCTGCAGCGCTGGATGGCGCAGGCGGATGCCGTATTTGTAGAGGCGGACGGTGCAAAGCATCATCCCTGCAAAGTGCCAGCGGCACATGAACCGATGCTGCTGCCGCAGAGCGATATCGTGCTGGCAGTGGCCGGGCTTTCGGCACTGGGCAGGCCCTTGCAGCAGGTGTGTTTCCGGTACGATACCGTCCGGCCGCAGTTTCTGGATGCCGAGCCGCAAGCGCTCCTTACGCCGCAGATGCTGGCACTGCTGCTTGCAAGCGAACAGGGCGGCCGCAAGGCAATAGAGGCTCGGCAGTTTTATGCCATCCTCAACCAGGCAGATACACCGGAATTGCAGCAGCAGGGGATGCAGGTGCAGGAGATCTTGCGTCAGCACGGCATCCAGAGCGTTCTGACGCATTTTGGAAAGGAAGAACGTGCATGAGCAAAGAAGATAAGATCGTATTCTGTACCGGCGGCGGTTGTACTGCCAAGTTGGGCGCCGGGGTGCTGAGCCGCATTTTGGAAAAACTGCCCCGTGGTGAAAAAGACCCGGATCTTCTTGTTGGCTACGACAGCCGGGATGATGCAGCGGTCTATCGCATTACGGACGAGATCGCGCTGGTGCAGACTGTGGATTTTTTTCCTCCGATGGTGGAGGATCCCTATACCTTTGGGCAGATTGCAGCCACAAACGCACTGAGCGACATCTATGCTATGGGCGGCGAGGTGAAAACTGCCCTGAACCTGGTCTGTTTTCCGGAGAGTATGGATCTGAATGTGCTGGGTGAGATCCTGCGCGGCGGTGCCGAAAAGGTGGCCGAAGCCGGCGGCAGCCTGGCCGGGGGGCATTCCATCGCGGATAGCGGCGTGAAATACGGCCTGTCTGTGACCGGCCTTGTAGCCCCTGCCCGCATGTACACCAATGATGCCGGGCAGCCAGGCGACAAGCTGATATTGACCAAGGCGTTGGGCGTGGGGTTGCTCTGTACGGCAAACCGCGTGGGAGAAGCCGCCCCAGAAGAGATGGAAGCCGCCATCCGCTCCATGACCACTCTGAACAAAACGGCGGCAGAGATCAGCCGCAGCTACCGCGTCCATGCGGCTACCGATGTGACCGGTTTCAGCTTTCTGGGACATCTGCACGAGATGATGGGCGGCAGGCTCTCCTGCCGGATCCATGCAAGGGAAGTGCCGGTTTTGCCGGGCGCGGAAAAGGCAGCAGATGCGTTTTTGTATACTGCTGCCGGGCAGCGTAACCGCAACCATACCGGGCCGTTCGTCCGGTTTGAAAACGTGCGGTTTGCAATGGAAGAAGTTCTGTTCGACCCGCAGACCTCCGGGGGGCTGCTGCTGGCAGTGGATCCTGCAGATGCGCCCGCACTGGAACAGGAACTGCGTACAGCGGGACTGCCTGCAAAGATCGTAGGCGAGATCCTTCCGAAGCAGGAAATTGAGATCACTGTATCGGATAACTGAAAGGAGTAATCAGAATGGGTGCGTTTATTAAAGTGGATGCCCTGGGCGATACCTGCCCGCTGCCTGTTGTTAAGGCGAAAAAAGCAATCGCGGAGCTGCAGGGTGCAGGCCAGGTGGAAGTGCTGGTGGATAACGAGATCGCCGTGCAGAACCTGACCAAGATGGCACAGCAGAAGGGATATCAGTACAGCGCTGAAAAACTGGAAGACCGCAAATACCAGGTGCGTTTTACCCTGGGCGAAGCGGTAGATGCCCCGGCAGAGGAGGCTCCGGCCTGTGTGCCGGACGCGCGCACCGATACTGTGGTCGCCATCGCATCCGCTGTGATGGGCAATGGCAGCGAAGAGCTTGGCAAGACTCTGCTCAAGGCCTTTGTATTTGCACTGACCCAGCAGGATCAGCTGCCCAAGACTGTTCTGTTCTATAATGGCGGTGCGGCCCTGACCTGTGATGGTTCTCCCATGCTGGAGGATCTCAAGGCTCTGGAAGCACAGGGCGTGGAGATCCTGACCTGTGGCACCTGCCTGAACTTTTATGGCCTGACCGAGAAACTGGCCGTAGGCGGGGTGACCAACATGTACACCATCGTGGAAAAACTGACCCAGGCCGGGAACGTGGTCAAACCGTGATCTATCTGGATAATGCGGCCACCACGCTGCACAAGCCGCCACAGGTAGAACAGGCTATGCTGGCAGCACTGCACACAGCGGGCAATCCCGGGCGCGGCGCACACGAACCCACTCTGCATGCCGCTCGGCTTGTGCTGGAGGCCCGTTTGGCACTGGCTGCGCTTTTCCGTGCGCCGGACCCCTCCTGCATCGCTTTTGCTGCAAACGCCACTATGGCGCTGAACACCGTTCTGCATGGTCTGCTGCATCCGGGGGATCATGTGATCACCACGGTATGTGAGCACAATTCTGTCCTGCGTCCGCTGTATCGGCTGCAGGCGCAGGGTGTGGAGATCTCTTTTACCGGTGTGGATTCTGCTGCCAGGCTGTGCTATGACCAATGGGAAACGCTGCTGCGCCCTTCGACCCGGGCACTTGTTGTGACGGGGGCATCCAATGTGACCGGCAACGGCACAGACCTGGCCCGAGCGGCTGCTTTTGCGCACCGGCATGGCCTGCTGCTGATCGTGGATGCTGCACAGACCGCGGGTGCACAGCCCATTGATGTGCAGCAGCTGGGCATTGATGTTTTATGCTTTACCGGGCATAAAGCGCTGCTGGGGCCGCAGGGCACCGGTGGAGCCTATGTTCGCACCGGACTGCAGATAGAACCGCTCCTTGTAGGCGGCAGCGGGGTGCACAGCTTTGATAAAGCGCATCCCTCCCAGATGCCTACCGCACTGGAAGCGGGCACCCTGAACGTGCCCGGCCTTGCCGGATTGTGTGCAGGGGTGCACTGGCTGCTGGAGCATGGCGTGGAAGGCCTTGCCGCACGGGAAAACACCCTTGCCCGGCTGTTTTATGAGCGGGTGCACACTGTACCGGGCGTGACTGTGTATGGCGATCTGAACCTGCAGCCGCGTGCCCCCATCGTAGCGCTGAACATCGGGCAGGAAGATTCTGCCCGGGTGGCAGATATCCTGTGGGAGGACTACGGCATCTGCGTGCGTGCCGGGGCACATTGTGCTCCGCTGATGCATACGGCCCTTGGCACGGCAGAACAGGGCGTAGTGCGGTTCAGTTTTTCGCACTTTAATACGGAACAGGAGGCGCAGCAGGCAGCAGACGCTGTGGCGGAGCTTGCCCTGGAACTATCATGCGGATAAAACGAAGTTATATCGTACTTTCCTTTCGCACTACGCTGGAAGCTATGGAATGGGAAAAGCAATGCCAGGCCAGGCAGGTGCCCGGGCGGCTGATCCCGCTGCCGCGGGAGATATCGGCAGGCTGTGGCCTTGCCTGGCGGATGCTGCCGGAGGACTGGCAAAGCTGGCAGGCCGAACTGGACACCACCCGGTTCGATAAAATAACGCAGGTGGAACAATAACAGAGGGGAACAACACCAATGAACAGACAAACTCTTGCCAAAGTGCTGCAAAGCACAGGCCAGATGGGCAGCTATACGCTGGCTACCGTACTGGAAGGCGCAGATACAGGCAGCCAGCTGCTGCTGTGCAATGGAACCGCCGTGTGGCAGACCTCTGAAAACGGGCTTTTGCAGCGTGGACTTGTAGCTGTACAAGCCTGTACAGCTACAGGCTTTCTGGAGCTGGAAGGGCAGCGCGTATTTTCAGAGCGGTTTGCTGCAATACCGCAGCTCGTGGTCTGCGGCGGCGGCCATGTGGCAGCAGCTGTTGTAAAACTGGCAAAGCTCCTTGGCCTGCCGGTTGTCGCTATGGACGACCGGGAGGAATATGCCCTGCAGCTGCGTGCTGCCGGGGCCGATACTGTGCTTTGCGCCCCCTTTGTGCAGGCTCTGCAGAGCGTACCCGGCGGTGCCGAAACTTATTTTGTGGTAGCCACCCGTTCCCATGCTTTTGATGCAGATTGCCTTACGCAGATCCTGCAAAAGCAGGCGGCTTATGTCGGTATGCTGGGCAGCCGGGGGCGCGCTGCACTGATGCGCCGCCAGCTGCTGGATGCAGGGCTGGACAGCCAGCGGGTAGAGGCACTTTGTGCCCCCATCGGGCTTGCCATTGGCGCCAAGACACCAGAGGAGATTGCACTGTCCATTCTGGCGCAGATCATCCAGACCAAAAACGCCCGCCCGCAGACCGAAGGCTTCCCGGCGGCACTGCTGGACGCCATGGTGCAGGCAGATACAGACCATACCCCGGCGGTACTTGCCACCATCGTTGCACGGCACGGCTCCACCCCGCGGGATGTGGGTGCAAAAATGCTCATCCTGCCCGATGGCAGCACAACAGGCAGTGTGGGCGGTGGCATTATGGAATACCGCACCGTGCAGGCAGCGCGGGCAATGTTGGCGCAGGATACACCGGCCCTGCAATGTCTGCAGCTTTCAGCGGATGGCAAAAACGAGGATGCTGCCATTGCCGCTTGCGGCGGTTCCATGCAGATCCTGCTGCAAAAACTTTGCCCCGGGGAGGAAACCAGATGAAAAAGGATGCACTGATCGTGGTGCGCGGCGGCGGAGATCTTGCCACCGGAACCATCCACCGCTTATGGAGCGCCGGGCTGCGGGTGCTTGTGCTGGAAACGGCACATCCGGCCGCCATCCGTCGGCAGGTAGCTCTAAGCGAGGCTGTCTATGAAGGCGAAACTACGGTGGAAAATCTGCGGGCTGTCCGTATCGATACGTTGGTACAGGCGCAGGCAGTCTGGGCACAGGGCGCAGTACCGGTACTTGTTGACCCGGAGGGAGCCTGTATTGCCCGGGCAAAGCCGGATATCGTGGTAGATGCCACACTGGCCAAACGCAACCTTGGCACCCGCCGGGATATGGCACCGCTGACGATCGCCCTTGGACCCGGTTTTACTGCCGGGCAGGATGTGGATGTTGTAGTAGAGACCAAACGTGGTCATCGGCTGGGCAGGGTGATCCGGGAGGGAAGTGCTACCCCCAATACCGGCATCCCCGGCATCATCGGGGGTTACGGTGCCGAGCGTGTGATCCATGCACAGGCTGTCGGCACATTTATAAATGTCCGCAAGATCGGAGATCTGGTAGAAGCAGGCGAGACCATTGCCTTTATCCGCACTGCGGAGGGGGGCGATATCCCTGTCACCACACAGATCTCCGGCATCCTGCGCGGCCTGTTGCGCAGCGGCTATCCTGTTACGCCCGGCTTCAAGGTGGCGGATGTGGACCCTCGTAAAGAAGAGATTTCCAACTGCTTTCTCATCTCGGATAAGGCCCGCTGCATTGCCGGCAGCGTACTGGAACAGGTCTGTGCACAAGTATGGCAGTAATATCCTAAACGAAAAAAGCCCTTGCCGTTTTGCAGGCTGTTCTGCAAATGCGGCAAGGGCTTTCCGGTTCTGATTCAGTTACGGTAGCAGCGATCCTGCCCCACGAGCCAGTTTTCGCACAGGCGCTGCGCTTCCTCCAGACTGCGGCTCTCGCAATCAAAGAATGCACCGCGCATAGAGCAATAGGAGTAGTGCACCTTAGGAACACCGTTGCAATCCTTGATGCGCTCATACCGTTCTTCACCGGGCATCAGAAAAAGTTGTTCCATGGTTCCTTCTCCTTTGTTTTTAAGCAGTTCAAATGGCCGCCGGGCGGCGGCACACAACGCTTGCTATTGTATCACGATGGAGAAGTGTTTGCTATTGTTTTTTTATCCAAAGATACGCCGGTTTTTTCTCTGCGGTTGTGGCGAAAAAAGGCTTGACAAATCATTCGTGCAAACTGCGTTCCTTTTCCAATGCAGCTTTCATGCCATGGATGCGCCCCAGTGCATAGGAGAGCAATGCCGCGCACAACAGGTTCAGCCAGCCATAACGGAACTGGTTCAGAGAGTTCGTCACACCTATGATCAGGTTTGCCAGACAGAGCAGGAAAAGCATTCGGTCAATGCGGCTCAAATGTGTCAGGCGGGAGTCGATATCCGAGAGCAATTCAAAGCTGCCAAGTTCTGCTTTCCGCCGGAAGTACACCCAGTTGACGCAGCCGCCGATATACTCTGCACCCAGCTCTTTTACAAAAGCGCGATAATCGCTGCTGGGGTTCATCTCCAAACGGATGATGTATTCGCCCGGTTCGCAGCGCACAAATGTATAAAAGGAAAACCCAGTATTGTCCAGTACCCAGCCATCCTGCGCCATCTCGTTCAGCCAGCGCTCTTCTTTTTCAAAATCCCACACAAAGAAAAGTTTGAAAATGGTCTTCTTTTCACTCATAAAACTTCCTCCTTCAGGATGCTCTCACCGTTTGCCACAAGCTGCTGCAAACGGGCAAGCTCGTGTTTTAAGACCTGTACGCCCTCTGCGGTAAGCTGGTATTCCTTTTTGCGGCTTCCGCTCTCAGAGGGCAGGGGACGGATCCAGTCTTTTTCGCACAGAGAGGTCAATGCACCATATAACGTCCCGGCGGCAAGATGGACTCTGCCACCGGAAAGCTGCTCTGTCTGCTGCATGATGCCATAGCCATGCTGCGGATGGTAAAGCGACAGCAGGATATAATAGGTCGATTCAGTCAATGCAAGGTTTTCCATGTTAAAATACTCCCTGATTCCTATCGGGCGTCTTTATATCGCCAGCCGATATATCGTGGTTAAAGTATATCGCTGCCCGATATATCCTGTCAAGTGTTTTCTGAAAAAAGCCATCAAAAATCTTTAAAACCCGGTTCGTATGGAAAAACCGATGGAACGCGGGAAAATATTTTGTGCACTTTTCATAGTTTTCTTCTTGAGATTTTGGTGGTACAATATAGTTATCAAATTCTGCAATTCGGGAGGAACTCCATGGCGGAAAAATGTATTGAACTGGATAGTGTGGAGATCGCAGCGGCTGTTTTTGGCAACTGTGACCGGAATATTCGTTTGCTGGAAAAGGAGTTTTCCATTACAGCCGTTTGCCGCGGTACGCAGCTGCGCATTTCGGGCGAGCCTGCCAATGTAGCGGCCGCTAATCGCGCTGTGGAGGGAATGCTTCTCCTGATCGAGAACCATACGCCGCTGGAAGACCAGACCGTGCATTACTGCATCAGCCTAGCGCACGATGGTGCCGAGAAGCGGGTTAAGGAGCTGACCGAGGATTTTGTCACGGTCACGGTCAAGGGCCGTCCCATCCGCCCCAAGACCTTGGGACAGAAGGAATACCTGAACGCTATCCGCTCCAATGCCATCACCTTTGGCGTTGGCCCGGCGGGCACCGGCAAGACCTATCTGGCTGTTGCCATGGCGGTAAAGGCCTTCAAGGCCAAGGAAGTTTCCCGCATCGTGCTGACCCGCCCGGCGGTGGAAGCAGGCGAGAAATTAGGATTTCTGCCCGGCGACCTGCAGCAGAAGGTAGACCCTTATCTGCGGCCGCTGTACGACGGCCTGTTTGATATGCTTGGCGCCGAAACTTACGAACGCCTTGTGGAAAAGCAGATCATCGAAGTAGCTCCGCTGGCCTATATGCGCGGCCGGACGCTGGATGATTCCTTTATTATCCTGGACGAAGCTCAGAACACCACCCCGGAGCAGATGAAAATGTTTTTGACCCGTATGGGCATAGGCTCTAAGGTGGTCGTTACCGGTGATGTGACCCAGATCGATCTGCCGGGCAATGCCCGCAGCGGCCTTGTAGATGCGTTGAAGGTGCTGAAAGATGTAACCGGTATTGCCCAGTGCTACTTTACCGAGAAGGACGTTGTGCGGCATCGCCTGGTGCAGGAGATCATCAAAGCCTACGAAAAAGCCGGTCATCCGACCAAAGAAACCAATAAAACAGATCGTTAAAATAAGGAAGGAGTGGACTGCTATGTCCAACAAAGTTCTGATCACCAACTCCCAGAAAGCCGTCAAAGTGCCGTCCGGGCTGCGTATCCTGATCCGCCGTGCCTGCAATGCCGTGCTGGAATACGAGCATTTTGACCGTCCCGCTGAGATCAGCGTCACCTTTGTGGATAACGCTGCCATTGCGGAACTGAACAACCAGTACCGCAATAAGCCCATGCCCACCGATGTGCTGAGCTTTCCTCTGGGCGAAAATGGCAAATACGATATCGATGAAAACAACGGTTGCATGATGCTGGGGGATATCGTCATCAGCATGGAGCGTGCGCTGGAGCAGGCAAATCTGTATGGCCATCCTCTGCAGCGCGAGGTTGCCTTTTTAACGGTGCATTCCATGCTGCATCTGCTGGGCTACGACCACGAAAACGGCGGTCTGGAAGCAATGCATATGCGTGAAAAGGAAGAGGCTGTGCTGCTGCAGCTGGGCCTGCCCCGCACGGTAAGCTACACCGAATGAGCCGCCGTATCTGCAAAATAGCATAAATACAAGACAGGAGTTCACTTTGAGTACTACAACACCAGTTCAGGAGCATTATGATACTTTCTCTGTGTTCGTTGCCGTTATCGGTCGGCCGAATGTAGGAAAATCCAGCCTGACCAACCTTCTGGTAGGCGAAAAGGTGGCCATCGTCACCTCTAAACCGCAGACGACCCGTACCCGCATCACCGGTGTGATCACTCGCGGCCCGTTGCAGTATGTGCTGCTGGACACCCCCGGTGTGCACAAGGCACATAACAAACTGGGCAAGCGCATGGATAAGACCGCCAGCGATTCCATTGCAGATGTAGATGTTTCCATGATGCTGTTTGAGCCGTATGGCGCTCTGAACGAATCCGAGATGGCACTGGTGGAGGCTTTGCAGCGCAGCGGCCCGGCGATCGCGGTCATCAACAAGACCGACCTTGTAAAGGATCCGGCAGATTTGGAAGCCCGCAAGGCTGAACTGAAATCCTTGGGCGTATTTGATGAGATCTACACCATCAGTGTGCGCAACAAGGAAGGCGGCGAAGAACTGTTCGATGCCCTGCGCCGTTATGCGGTGGAAGGCCCGCATTATTTTGACGATGATGCCTATACGGACATGCCCGAAAAAGAGCTGGTGGCCGAGGTCATCCGTGAAAAAGCTCTGCTGTTTATGCGGGATGAGATCCCGCACGGCATCGCGGTGGTCGTAGAGCGGTTTAAGGAGCGCCCGGGCACAGATCTGATCGACATTGATGTAAACATCTACTGCGAGAAGGAAAGCCACAAGGGCATGGTTATCGGCAAGGGCGGCGCGATGCTCAAAAAGATTGCCAGTGCTGCCCGTGCGGACTGTGAGGAATTTCTGGGCTGCCGGGTCAACCTGCAGTGCTGGGTCAAGGTAAAATCCGACTGGCGGGACAACGAATTTTTGCTGAATAACTTTGGCTTTAAGCAGAATCCCTCCAACCGCTGAACACTGCCAAAGCAGGACATTTTTCCCTTGTATGATGTGCTAGAATCAGGCTGACACTATCCAAAAGAGGTTCACACAGGGAAGGGAAGGAGTGCTGAAAGATGGATGCTGCTGCAAGCTGGCAGGCATTTGCCTGCACGGGAAATATACTCCGCTATCTGGATTACAAACAACTGGTGCAGCTGCCCGCCGAGCATCCTGCAGGAGAAACGGACGATGGAACCATTTGTGACCATGGGTCTGGTATTAAAAGAGACCCGCTATAGAGAAGCAGACCGTATCCTGACGGTTCTCACGCCGAAACTTGGTGCGATCACTGCGCTGGCTCCGAACAGCCTGCGGTTGAAAAGCAAATTATTCAGTGCCTGCGGGTTGTTTTGCTATTCTGAATTTACGCTGGTGCCCGGGCGCAATATGTATACCGTGCGGGAAGCGGAAGTGCAGAATATCTTCCACGGCATTTCATCCTCTATCGAGGGGGTGAGCCTTGCCATGTATCTGACAGAGCTTGCCGCCGCACTTTCGCCTACCGGCGAGGAAGCTGCCCGGGAGCTGCGTCTTGTACTCAACAGCCTGTACATGATCAACGAGCACCGGACCGATCTGCGGGTCATCAAAGCAGTGTTTGAGCTGCGCACCATGAGCGAGTGCGGTTTTATGCCGCAATTGGTCTGCTGCCGGGACTGCGGCACCTATGATGAAGGGGATGCATTTTATCTGGATGCGCAGGAAGGAAATCTGCTGTGCGCAAACTGTGCTGCAAAGGCTGGCAAGACCTGCAACCTGGATAAGGCTGCGCTGTTTGCACTGCGCCACATCTGTCTGGTGGAGGACAAGAAAATATTTGCATTCAAAATCTCTGTGGGCAGCCTGGCAAAGCTCTCTGCAGTGGCGGAAAACTATGCCCTGACGCATCTGGATAAGCCGCTGAAAAGCTATGCTTTTTTAAAAAGTGTGCTGTCCTGACCAAAAAGGAACGGTATGGAAACAAGCTATTTAAAAACATTAGAACTGGATAAGATCATCGCCCGCGCAGCAGATGGCTGCGTGTGCAAAGAAGCCCGGGCCATGCTGCTGGCTATTGAGCCGCAGTGTGACCCGGATGAAGTGCGTTACGCACTGGAGCAGACGGATGCCATCAATACGCTGCTGATCAAAAATGGTTCTCCGCGCTTTGGCGGAGTAGAAGGGGTCGGCCAGCTTGCCGCCCGTGCTGTAAAAGGCGGCGTGCTATCTATGGGCGAGCTGCTGATGGTGGCCGGAGCACTGCGCAATTTCCAGCACCTGACCAGCTGGTACGGCGCATCGGAACATGATGCCCTGCCTACCGATGATCTGTTTTATGCGCTGGCACCGGAACCCGGCCTGGAACAGCAGATCTCCAGTGCTATCCTGGCACCGGATGCCATGGCTGACACGGCTTCCCGTACCCTGAATGAGCTGCGCAAGAAGATCCGCGCCACCGAAAATAGCATCCGCGACCGGCTGGAAAGCATGGTGCGCAATATGGACACCTCCAAATATCTGCAGGAGAGCGTGGTGTCCATGCGCAATGGCCGGTATGTTGTGCCGGTCAAGAGTGAATACCGCGGCGAGGTGAGCGGCATCATCCACGATGTATCCTCTACGGGTGCCACTGTATTTGTGGAGCCGCAGGCTGTTGTGGAAGCTAATGCCCGCATCCTGCAGTACCGCGCACAGGAGGCACAGGAGATCGAGCGGATCCTTGTGGCTTTTACTGCGCAGGTGGCTGCTATTGAGCCGCAGTTTCAGTACAGCTACAAAGCTATGCTGGAGATCGATATCCTGCTAGCGAAAGCACGGCTTGCGCTGGATCTCAAAGCATTCAAGCCCGCTGTGCGGACGGATTCCTCTTTTAAGCTGATCCATGCCCGTCATCCGCTGATCGACCCTAAAAAGTGCGTTCCCGTGGACATTGCGCTGGGTAGAGAGTACGATTCTCTTATCATTACTGGCCCGAACACCGGCGGCAAAACGGTCACCCTGAAAACCGCAGGTCTGTTGTGTGCCATGGCGCAGTGCGGTTTTCTGATCCCGGCAGACGAGCGCAGTGAGATCTGTGTATTTGACGAATTTCTGGTAGATATCGGCGATGAACAGAGCATTGAACAGAGCCTTTCCACCTTCTCCGGCCACATGAAAAAGATCACCGGCATTCTGGAGCTTGCCATGCCGCACACCCTTGTGCTGCTGGATGAGCTGGGTGCCGGCACAGACCCTGCCGAGGGTGCTGCGCTGGCTGTGGCGATCATTGAAGAGCTGCGCCGCCGTGGGGTACTGCTGATGGCAACCACCCACTATGCGGAGCTGAAAGTATTTGCGCTGGAAACAAAGGGCGTTGTAAACGCCAGCTGTGAGTTTGACCTGGAGACCCTGCGCCCCACCTATAAGCTGAGCGTGGGCGTGCCGGGCAAATCCAATGCATTCCTTATCAGTGAAAAGCTGGGCATCCCCAGCCGTGTCATCGAGGCCGCGCAGCAGCACCTTTCTGCCGAAGATAAGCGTCTGGATGCCGTTCTGGGGCAGCTGGATGATCTGAAATTGCAGCTGAAAGAGAGCCAGAACGAGGTAGAACAGCTGCGCAACGAGGCCTCCCATCAGTTGGAAGCGGCCCGCAAAAAGCGGGATGAGCTGATCCAGCAGGGCGAAAATGAACTGGAAGCAGCCCGCGCCAAGGCACGCACACTGGCCCAGCAGGTGGAAAGCCAGGCCTACGCCCTGACAGATGAACTGCGTCAGCTGCAAAAAGACGAGCGCATGAGCACTCAGCAGAAGGCGCAGCGTGCCCGCGAGATCGCCAAAAAGGAATCAGAAAAGCTGTTTGCAGGTACCGAGGTGGTACATAATCCGGTCAGGGAGTTTGTGCCGCTAAAAGAAGTAAAGGTGGGGCAGGAGGTATGTATCGCCGAGCTGAACCAGCTGGCAACGGTCCTGGCTTTGCCGGACAAAAACGGAGATGTGCTGGTTCGTGCCGGTATTATCAAGACAAAGGTACCGCTCAAGGGACTGAAACAGCCGGAAAAGCTGGTAAAAGAACCTGTCGCCCCCAAAACAAAGGCACAACAGCGCTACTCCCGCCTGACCGGCGATACCAACCGTCCCAATGGCCGGGTAGAGCGTGTGCAGCGCGCTGCAAAAATGGAGTGCAACCTGCTGGGGCTTACGGTGGACGAGGCCCTGCCAGAGGTAGATGCATTTATTGACCGCGCCATCCTGAATGGACAAACGGTCGTTTACCTGATCCACGGCAACGGCACCGGCGCTTTGCGCACCGCGATTCATAAGCATCTGCGCGGCAATCGTATGGTCAAGAGTTTCCGCCTTGGGCGCTATGGCGAAGGCGAAAGCGGCGTGACCGTTGTAGAACTGAACTGAAATGAGCCATCCTAAAGACTGCCTTTATCGGAAAATTGGCAGTCTTTTTTGTTGCAGCGCAGGGGAAAGGCGAGTATACTCGTCTTATATAAAGGGTAGTCAAATCTCAAACGAACAGGAAGTAATACGATATGGCAACCAGTCATCGCAGACCAGCGAATAAACACTGCAAGCGCAAAACGCGCCGCCGCAAAGCACCGCACCGGTTTTTACGCAGCTTTTTACTGTGCGCAGCGGTTCTTATGGTCTGTTCTGGCCTGTTTTTATGGAAGGCAGCCCTGGAACTGAATGCACCTGCGCCACCGCCTGATGATACAGCACTGGAAGACAATTTCCGTCCTCAGGTAGGCGACCCGCCGTATCGGGTGGTGGTGGATGCCGGGCATGGCGGCAACGACCCGGGCGCAAGGGGAGTGGCGGAAGAAAAAGAGGTAACAGCCGCAACAGCCGCCGCACTGCTCCAATGGCTGGAGCAGGATCAGAATTACATCCCGCTGCAGACCCGGGAAAGTTTTGATATCACAGCAACCCCCGCCGAGCGCGCAGCCGCAGCCAATGCGCAAACCCCACAGCTGTTGCTTTCCATCCACGGCAATTCTGCCGTCAATGGATCTGCCGCATCCGGCTTTGAATGCTATCCGGCTGTACCCGGGCGTACCTGGCACCAGGAAAGTTTTTATTTTGCCCGGCTCCTGTCCAGTGGGATGCAGCGCATCGGTGCAAAACTGCGTGGACGCGGGGGAGTGCGTTACATTTATTATCTGGAAAATGATCAGAAACAGCTGGTAGAGAACAGTCACACCGAAGTACGGGCAGAGCGCAGCTTCACCTTACTGGAAGATGTAGATTGTCCGGCTGTGCTGGCAGAACAGTGCTTTGTAACAAATGCAGCCGATGTGGAGCAGTTTGGCAGCGAGGCAGGCTGCAAGACTGTAGCACGCATTTATTACGAAGCCATCTGTGCATACTTTGGTACGGAACCACTTGCGGCAGAATAAGCATCGTTGCACAAGATCCATAAAACAGCGGATGCTCCTTACAAAAGTAATTTATTCAGCGCCATTTGAATTGCCATAATTACACTGGCTGTGTACCGTAAAAGAGAAGATAAGCCGGGCACGTGGATCCAGCTGGGCAACAGACAGAAAGCTGCCGAAGATCTGACGGAAAGAGAGAAGGGCAGCTTCTGTTTTTCGATTGTATCTGTTTCGTATAATGCACGTTATGCGAAACTCAGGGGAGTAAAAACAGCCCTTTTCCGAATATTTCCGCCGATTCGTCCCAGCTGGCTCTTACAGGCCTCGATTTTACGGTTCCTGCCGTTTTTGCATGTTTGCAATTTTTATTGTTGTTTTTTGTATAGGAATATTTCCTTACACTGTTCCTGCATCAATATATGCTGTACACAATGTTTCTTTTCCGGTGTTTATATTTTTTCCACACGGTTGTAGGATGCGTATCTTAGTGCGTGCAATCCTCGCAGACTGTGTTTTTTCTATTGACAAAGCCAGCGCTGTTCACAGCCATTCTATATGAGCCGCTAATTATATAAAATGCCCATGAAGATCGTCCGGAGGTTCCGGAACGTGTCATGGGCATTACGCACTACATACTGGATGGCCAGCATTCTGCTGCGCCAGAATACTGCCTTTTACGGCGGTTAGTATTTTATGTATCTTCTGACGTATCGCTACGTTCTTCCTCGGTCATAGAAGAAACGTCTGCGCGGAAACCTTCCTGTGCGGCACCTTCAAAGGCTTCCATCGGGCCGGACGGTTCAGCCGGTTCCTCTTCCGCAGGGGTATTTTCCGCTGTAGTCTCCCCTGCTGCCGGTTCTGTTGTATCCAAGCCTGCGGTCTTCTTATGTGATACTTTTCCCAACGGATTTTCTTCAATGGCAGAACGCACCTGAAATTCCTGTAGATGCGTATAAATTTGCGTGGTGCCAACACTGCTGTGGCCCAAAAGCTGCTTGAGTGTAAGGATATCTACATTGCCGGTCTGATACATCAGCGTAGCGGCCGTGTGGCGCAGTTTATGGGTAGAAAACCCCTTTAGACCGGCAGCTTTCATTGCACCGGTGATAAGCTGTTCCACCCTGCGGTTTGAGATACGCTCCTTGCGCAGCCGCGTAACAAATACTGCTTTTTCTTTGGGCGAAAGTCCTTCCAGCGCGTTGCGTTTACGCAGATACAGCTGCAGCGCTTCCACACAGGCATCATTCAGATAGACCATGCGTTCCTTATGCCCTTTGCCAAACAGCCGTATCTGCCGCTGTTCCAGGTCTATATCGCCCAGATCCATGCCCACCAGCTCAGAAAGACGCATACCGCAGTTCAGGAAAAGAACGACCATGCAGTAATCCCGCTCCGGAAAATCGCTTTGGGTCTGGGTGCTTTCTAACAGAGAGATGGATTGCTCTGCCGTCAGGTATTTTGGCAGGACCTTATCCTGTTTGGGCGGGCGGATGGAAGCTGTTGGGTCGGATGGCAGCCGGTTGACCTGGTTGACCAGATAATCATAAAAGCCGTGTAGACTGGCCAGCCGCCGGGCAGTAGACGACTTTTTGTTGCCGCATTCCCGGTTTAAAAAATACAGGTATTCGTAGATATCTTCCTTGGTGATACCGCCCCAGAATGCTGTGTCCAGCCCTTTGGGGTCTATCTCTTTAAAGTCTGTATCTGCAGCCACCAGCCCGCGGCGGCGCTTCATAAAGCGGCTGAAAGAACGCAGATCGCAATAATAGCTAAACGCCGTATTGGCGCTTTTGCCTGCGATCACTTCCAGATAGCGTACGTATTCCACAATATCCGGGGATGCATCCTCAAAAGGCGCATGTTTTCCGGGGTTTCTTTCGTCCAGATAGATTGACATAGGGTCCCTCGTTTCATCACAGGCGGTCGTTTTTCAGTGCGTTGATGGCATCTGCAATATATGCGGCGCCCACCAGCTTCATCCCGGGATAATCCGCTGCATTCAGATGCGCAAGGCTGTGTTTGGGTATAACAGCCCGCTCAAAACCAATGCGTTCCGCCTCGTGCAGACGTTGTTCCAGGTTGGGCACACTGCGCACTTCCCCGCCCAGACCAACCTCTCCGATGGCGATCAGTTTATCGCTGACCGGACGATCCAGCAGAGAGGATACCATACTCAGGCAGACGGCAAGATCGCAGGCAGTATCCCGCAGGGCAATACCGCCCACGATGTTGACATAGACATCCAGATTGCCAAAAAAGTACCCTGCCCGTTTTTCCAATACGGCGATCAGCAGGTTCATACGGTTATAGTCGTAACCGCTGCAGGCGCGGCGCGGGGCCGGAAAATTCGTCTTGGTGGCAAGTGCCTGGATCTCGCTTAGAATGGGGCGGCTGCCCTCCATCGTACAGGCCACACAGTTGCCGGAAACTCCCAGCGGGCGGCCCTCCAGAAGCATCTGAGAGGGGTTTTCGATCTCTGCAAGTCCTGTGCCGGTCATATCGAACATACCCAGCTCATTGGTAGAGCCGTAGCGGTTTTTGGCTGCCCGCAGGATGCGGTACGGCAGCATCTTATCTCCCTCGAAATAGAGCACCGTGTCCACGATATGCTCCATGACCTTAGGCCCGGCAATGGCACCGTCTTTGTTTACGTGCCCCACGATGAACATCGGGATCTCCTGCTTTTTGGCAACCGCCAGCAGACGGGCAGCACTTTCCTTCACCTGGCTGACCGTACCGGACGACGAAGAGATATCCATACAGCGCATGGTCTGGATAGAGTCGATGACCACAAGTTCCGGCTTTTCTTTTTCGATCAGCCCACAGATCTCATCCACATCGTTTTCGGCGGCTAGAAAAATGTTGTCCTGCGGAACCTTCAGCCGCGCTGCACGCAGCTTGACCTGCCGGACGGATTCTTCGCCGGTGATATACAGCACGCTGTGCTGGTTGGAGATAGCACCGCACAGCTGCAGCAGCATGGTGGATTTACCCACACCAGGCTCACCGCTCAGCAGCACCACACCACCCAGCACGATGCCGCCGCCCAGCACACGGTCAAGTTCCGAGATACCGGTCAGGATTCGGCTTTTTTCTTCGGTCGTGCTGATCTCTGACAGCCGCCGGGCGGTCAGGCTGGTCATCCCCTCCTGTCTTGCCGCCGCAGCCTGCCGGGCAGCGGGCGTACCTGCTTTTGGCGCTTCGGCTACCACATCTTCGTTTATGGTATTCCAGCTGCCGCAGCTGGGGCAGCGCCCCATCCATCGCGGGCTGGTCTCTCCGCAGTTGGAGCACACATAGACAGTTTTCAATTTCGGTTCTTTCATTTCTGTCCCTCATTTATCATGGTCTTTTGCTATTGTAACACACCGCGCCAAAACCCGCAAGAAAGGTGTTCCATTCACAAACAGTTTTCCAGGTACGAAAGCCCCGCCGCTGCACCGCACAACGGAAGCAAGACCACCATCGTCAGGAGATACTGTCCCATCAGCGCCTGTACACCTGGGCGGGCTTGTCCCCCGGTACGGTTCCGGAAGGAATATGCGTGGATGCGGCTGCTGACCTGTAAAGCAGAAGCCCCAAAAAAGCACAGGCATCCGCTGGCCGCCGCTGCAGGGGCACCTGTCCACAGCAGTGTCGGCAAAACCGTCTTCCACCCTCCTGCAGCGGAAAGCTGTACCAGCAGCAGCCCGCTGCCCAGGCCGTACAGCATCATGCTGCCAAAGATCATGACCGGCCCCAGCGCAGACAGCCCCAGAAGCATAAATAAACTGACTACAAGGCCAAGGGTCAGGTATTCCATACCAAACAGATGTACCGCCCTTTGCAGGCTGCCCGGCGCAAAAAGTGCCCGCCAGGCATCCAGATAATATTGCAGCAGTTCTGCCTGCCGGGCGTCACAGACCGCCTGCAGAACGCCCGCCGCCGTACAGCCCAGCAAAAAAGCGGCAGCCAGCAGCCAGCAGTCCTGCGTAGCGCGTGGTCTTGTTGGAGTACGCAGCTTTTTTTCAGGCGCAGATCCAGATACGCTATTCACCGTTTTTTGCATGTGCTCCGGCGGTGCAGTTGCCGTCTGTTTTGGTTCCGGCGTGATGCCGGTCAGCTGCGGCACCAGTGCCAGTTTGTTTTCCGGTTCGGTTTGTTCATAGATCCACATACACGTTTTCCCTCCGGGTCGTTTCTATTACAAAAAGGCTCATTCCCGCAAACTATCAGCGCAGCGCATGCCGATGGCCCCGCAGGGTGACCCCCAATAGACCTCCGGCGCTGCCGCAGAACAGTACGGCCAGGACACGGCAGAGCGATATGGTTTCCGCTGCGGTTCCGTTCCATGCTGCTGAGAGTGCCAGCGGGGCCGCCAAAAAGATACTCTGGAACAGCCCTGTAAGCAGACCGCGCTCTTTTTTGCGGAAGGCTGCCGCCAAGGCACTGAGCAGGCTGCCCGCGCATACGGATGCCGTTGCCAGCGGCAGAACCGCCCCGCCGGAATATCCTTGTGCAGCCATCAGCTGTGCAGCACCGGCCAGCCCTGCTGCCGTTGCGGCCAGCCCAAGCAGTCCATACAACAAAAACGAAAGGAGCTTTGGCAGGAATCTTTCAGATTCAGACATAATAAAACCGCCTCCCTGCACATAGTCTATGCGGGGAGGCGGTCCATGTATGCATTTTGAAAACGCTTACTTCTTATCGGCAGGAGCCTTGTCCATGTTCAGCTTTTCGACCGAAGAGATAGCAGACTTGGTAAAACGGATTTTCACACGGTCAGCACCGGTCTCCAGAACAAAGGTATCGTCCTTGATCGCAACAACACGGCCAATGACGCCGCCGATGGTGGTGACCTGGTCACCGATCTCCAGGCTGCTGCGCATTGCGGCATCCTTCTTTTCCTGCTTCTTCTGGGGACGGTAGATCATAAAGTACAACAGGACCAGCATCAGTGCCAGCGTGAAGAACAGGCTGATATAGCCTTCGGACGTAGTAGTCAGAAATTGCATGGGGCAAAATCTCCTCTCAAAATTCAGATAATGTTATTATACCCTCTTATCTGCCTTGTTGCAAGGCTAAAGTTCAAATTCGGGTATCCAGAATCTTAACATATTTGTCGTGGAAGACGGTAAAAGTACCGGCATCCAGCTCATCCCGGATGCGCTCCATCAGATGATTGTAGAACCACAGGTTGTGCATCACGGTCAGGCGCATTCCCAGCATCTCGTCTGCCTTGAGCAGATGCCGGACGTAGGCACGGGAATAATTGCGGCACACCGGGCAGCCGCAGGCCGGGTCGATGGGGCGCTCGTCCCGCTCATACTTGGCGTTCTTGATATTGATGATGCCGCTCCAGGTATTCAGGTGACCATGACGGGCGTTGCGGCTGGGCATAACGCAGTCAAACAGGTCTACGCCGCGTGCCACAGCCTCGATGATGTTGCCAGGGGTACCAACGCCCATCAGGTAACGGATCTTATCTTTGGGCATGTGCGGCTCCACCTGACTGATCATCTCATACATCACTTCGGCAGGCTCGCCCACTGCAAGGCCGCCGATGGCATAGCCATCCAGTTCCAGCTCCGCGATCTGCTTCATATGCTCCACACGCAGGTCGGCAAAGGTGCAGCCCTGATTGATGCCAAACAGCAGCTGGTCCGGATTGACCGAGATCTCTTCATGTTTCAGCCGTGCCATCTCGGCCTTGCAGCGTTTCAGCCAGCGGGTGGTACGCTCGCAGCTGTCCTTGGAGTAAGCGTGCTGGGCAGGGTTCTCTACGCACTCATCAAAGGCCATTGCAATGGTAGAACCAAGGTTTGCCTGGATCTGCATGCTTTCTTCCGGCCCCATAAAGATACGGTGTCCGTCCAGATGGGAGGCAAAGGTCACGCCTTCTTCGGTGATCTTGCGCAGCTTTGCCAGGCTGAACACCTGAAATCCGCCGCTGTCAGTCAAGATCGGACCGTTCCAGCGGGTAAACTTATGCAGACCGCCCATATCTGCTACCAGCTTATCGCCGGGGCGCAGATGCAGATGATAGGTGTTGCACAGCATCACCTGTGCGCCGATGTCTTTCAGATCCTGCGCCGACAGACCGCCTTTGATGGCGCCGGCGGTAGCAACGTTCTGAAAGGCGGGAGTTTGTACCGTGCCGTGCACGGTCTTGAATACGCCCCGCCGGGCATTATGCTCCTGCTTGAGCAGGGTGTAGGTCGTCAAAGAAGGCATGGTAATTCCTTTCTGCGCACGGAAAACAGCCGTGCAGCCTCGATGCAGACCCCGCGGCCTGCAAGTTATCAGAATGATCACAGCAAAGATCTGCCGTAATTGCAAGGTGCTTTTTGCACACAGCTCAGAGGATCAGCATCGCATCGCCAAAGGAGAAAAAGCGGTACTTTTCCGCCACTGCGACCGCATAAGCGTGCATGGTCTTTTCGTAGCCGTACAGGGCCGACACCAGCATGATCAGGGTGCTTTCCGGCAGATGGAAATTGGTGATAAGTCCATCGATGCAGTTAAATTTCACTCCCGGGTACAGGAAGATGGAGGTGTTTCCGCTGCAGGCTTTGATCTCGCCGTACTTTGCGGCAACGGCTTCCAGGGTGCGGCAGCTGGTAGTGCCCACAGCAATGACCCTGTGTCCGGCTGCCTTAGTCTCACGGATACGCTGCGCAGTTTCCTCGCTGATAGAATACCACTCGCTGTGCATCTTGTGGTCAGTGATCTCGTCCTCCTGCACAGGGCGGAAGGTACCAAGGCCAACATGCAAAGTCACCTCAGCAATGCCGATGCCCTTAGCGCGGAGGGTATCCATCAGCTCCGGGGTGAAGTGCAGCCCTGCAGTGGGAGCAGCGGCGCTGCCCAGTTCCTTGGCGTAAACGGTCTGGTACTGGCTCTGGTCTTCCAGCTGCTTGGTGATATAGGGCGGCAGCGGCATCTTGCCAAACTCATCCAGCTTTTCATAAAGTGTTTCGGTATCATAATAGAATGTAACATACTTGTTGCCGTCCTCCATGGTCTCATCCACCACGGCGGTCAGGCTGCCATCGCCAAAGCTCACCTTTGTACCGGGCTGCATCCGCTTACCGGGTTTGGCCAGGCATTCCCACTGGTCCCCCTTCACCTGCCGGAGCAGCAGCAGCTCGCATACGGCACCGGTAGGCTGCTTGACACCCACGATACGGGCGGGCAGCACCTTGGAGTTGTTCACGACCAATAGATCCCCCGGTTCCAGAAACTCCGGCAGGTCGCGGAATACTTTGTGCCGGATGCTGTCGTCCTTCTGGCTCAAAACCATCAGGCGCGCCGAATCCCGCGGATTTGCCGGCTCCTGTGCAATAAGTTCTTTGGGTAAATCATACCAAAAATCTTTTTTCAACATACTGTGCATTTGCCTTTCCGATGATTGACACGGACAACGTATCAATGATATCATAGAATCTGTATAAACAGTATCTATTATATTGCATTGCTGTCCAGTTTGCAAGCGGTGTTCTGTGCAATGCCGAGATTTACTGTTTTGTTTTTTGAAAGGAATGGTGCTGGAAATGGAAAGACAGTATAAAGTGGGTATCGTAGGCGCAACGGGCATGGTGGGCCAGCGTTTTGTAACTCTGCTGGAGAATCACCCCTGGTTCAAGCTGACCGTGCTGGCCGCATCCGGCCGCAGCGCAGGCAAGACCTATGAGGATGCCGTAGGCCCCCGGTGGGCTATGACCACTCCCATGCCGGAGAGCGTAAAAAAGATGACCGTTCTGGATGCTTCCAAGGTCGAGGAAGTTGCTTCGCAGGTGGATTTTATCTTCTGCGCAGTCAACATGCCCAAGGACGAGATCAAAGCACTGGAAGAAGCATATGCCAAGGCTGAGTGCCCGGTAGTCTCCAATAACAGTGCCCATCGTTTTACCCCGGATGTTCCCATGGTGGTGCCTGAGATCAACGCCGACCATATCGAAATCATCCCTGCACAGCGCAAGCGCCTTGGCACCAAGCGCGGCTTTATCGCAGTCAAGTCCAACTGCAGCCTGCAGAGCTATGTGCCTGCCCTGCATCCCCTGATGAAGGACTTTGGCGTGAACAAGGCACTGGTGTGCACCTATCAGGCGATCTCCGGCGCAGGCAAGACTTTTGACCGGATGCCGGAGATCCTGGACAACGTGATCCCCTACATCGGCGGCGAGGAAGAAAAGAGCGAGCGGGAACCGCTCAAGCTGTGGGGCCATATCGAGGGCGGCCAGATCGTAAACGCTGAAAAGCCGGTCATCACTGCACAGTGCTTCCGTGTGCCTGTTTCCGATGGACACACTGCAGCCGTTTTCGTGAGCTTTGACAAAAAGCCCACCAAGGAGCAGATGCTCGAAGCCTGGGCAAACTTCCGTGGCCCGGCACAGGAGCTGGATCTGCCCAGCGCGCCCAAGCAGTTCCTGCACTATTTTACCGAGCCGGATCGTCCGCAGCCCAAGCTGGACCGCAACACCGAGAACGGCATGGCTGTGTGCATCGGCCGCCTGCGTGAAGATACGCTGTTCGATTACAAGTTTGCCTGCATGAGTCACAATACCCTGCGCGGCGCTGCCGGCGGTGCTGTGCTGCTGGCGGAGCTGCTGGCAGCCAAGGGCTATATGGACTGATGCCTGAATTTTTGCGCGAGATACGCAGCAAAGGAGTTTTTTACTATGAAGAAGCCTGTCTTTACTGGCGCGGGCGTGGCGATCATCACCCCGATGTACGAGGACGGAAGCATCAACTTTGACGAGCTGGGCCGCATTATCGAGGATCAGATCGCACGCCACACGGATGCCATTATCATCTGCGGCACCACTGGCGAGTGCTCTACCATGACCGATGAGGAGCAGCTGGCCGCCATCAAGTTTACCGTGGATACGGTCAACCACCGGATCCCGGTCATTGCCGGTGCCGGTTCCAACGATACCGACCACGGCTGTGCGCTGGCTGCAAAGTCCGCTGCCTGTGGTGCTGATGCTCTGCTGATGGTCACCCCCTACTACAACAAGACCTCCCAGGCCGGTCTGGTGGCACACTTTACCGCCATGGCTGAGGCTGGCGGCATCCCGGTCATCCTGTACAATGTGCCTTCCCGTACGGGGCTGAACATTGCGCCCGAAACTGCGCTGGAGCTGAGCAAGCACCCGCTCATCAACGGCATCAAGGAAGCATCTGGCAACATCTCCCAGGTGGCCAAGATCGCTGCACTGTGCGGTGATGCGCTGAATATCTACTCCGGCAATGACGACCAGGCTGTTCCCCTGCTGTCTCTGGGCGGCAAGGGCGTTATCAGTGTGGTCTCCAATATTGCCCCAGAGCTGGTGCACAACTGCTGCCAGGCATTTTTTGACGGCGACACCGCCAAAGCCTGCGCACTGCAGCTGGAAATGCTGCCGCTGGTAGATGCCATGTTCTGCGAGGTGAACCCCATCCCGGTTAAGTATGCGATGAATCTGCTGGGCTGGAACGCTGGCGAATGCCGTCTGCCGCTGGTAGAGCCTAGCGATGCCCACAAGGCACAGATCGAGCAGGCACTGCAGGCAGCAGGACTGCTGGAGAACTAACAGGATTTGCACAGAATGCCCGGGGAACTCTTGCTTCCGGGCATTCTGGCGTATTATGGAAATGAGGAACTGACAATGACAGAGATCGTGATTCAGGGCATTGGCGGCCGCATGGGCCACGTGCTGTGCGAGATGATCGCACAGCGGGAGGACTGCCGTGTGGTGGCTGGTATCGATATCAAGGACGGCGAACAGAACGGTATTCCGGTATATGACAGCCTGGAAAAGCTGAACGGCAAAGGAGATGTCATCATCGATTTCAGCTCCCCTGCTGCGGTAGAAAAGGCCCTGCCCTACTGCGAGGCACACAATCTGCCCATCGTGGTATGTACCACCGGCCTCTCGGAAGAGCTGCAGCTGAAAATCGTGCAGCTGTCCCGCAGTGTTCCGGTGTTCAAGAGCGCCAATATGTCTATGGGCATCAATGTGCTGGCTGAACTGTGCAAGCGTGCCTCTGCGGTGCTGGGTGTCAACTACGATATCGAGATCGTGGAGCAGCACCACCACAACAAGCTGGATGCTCCCAGCGGAACGGCACTGATGCTGGCCGATGCCATCAACGAAGAAAACGATGGCGCTTACCATTATGTGTACGACCGTTCTGCAGTACGCCAGAAGCGCGACCCAAAAGAGATCGGCATCAGCTCTGTGCGCGGCGGCAGCATCGTGGGTGACCACGAGGTGCTGTTCTGCGGCCCGGATGAGGTCATCACCCTCCGCCACACTGCCTACTCCCGCAGCATTTTTGCCAACGGTGCAGTGAATGCCGCGGTCTATCTGGCCAAGAAGGAGCCGGGCCTGTATAACATGGGGGATCTGATCTCTGCGCTCTGAGCAGGAAATCCCCGGTTTGCATCTGTTTTGGCGCGTCCATACGCAGGAACCGGCAGCGCAAAAAATGCTGTGGTGGAAAATTATTCTGATTTCAGCCTTGACAGGATACAAAAAATCGCGCAAAATAATAGCAGTGCCGACTTTTTAGCGCTTACATAAAAATGTGGCAATTGATAGTGTTGCCCGGGCTGCCGGGCAGAACGGAGGACTTTTTATGTACGGAGTATCAAAGATCAACATCGAGACCGGCCTGATGATGATCAGTGTGCAGGATGCAGCATTCCGGGGCAACAGCCTGGCACGCTACCTGGACATCTTTGCGGACAATGGCGTTGTGGTGGATATGATCAGCCAGAGCGCTCCGCATGGCACGAGCATCGATTTCAGCTTTACTGCATCCAGCAGCGACCTGCCGCGGGTGATGAAAGCGATCTCGGCGGCAAATCTGGATAAGGACGCTAAGGCTTCTCCGCTTATCAGCGTAGGGTATTCCAAGCTGAATCTGTTTGGAGAAGACATGGTCACCAGCTGCGGCGTAGCAGCACGCGCCCTGAATGCGCTGGCGCTGGCCGACATTGAGGTTCTGCTGATCACGACCAGTGATCTGGACATCTCTCTGCTCGTCCACGCAGAGAACGAGGATGCCGCCTATGAGGCGCTGAAAAAAGCATACGAACTGTAAGAAGCGACCGGGGTCGGAGGGGTGTATTCCCCTTTTGGCCCCGGTTTTTGGCACAAAAATACCGGCCTGCATCCGTTTGGACACAGGTCGGTATTATTTTTGCTGTTTTACTTCTTTTCCTGGCGGTCGCCCACAAGTTTTTTCAGCTCATCCAGAAAACTTTCCACATCGGCAAACTGGCGATAGACGGAAGCAAAGCGGATATAAGCCACCTCATCGATCTTTTTCAGCTCCTGCATGGTCAGCTCGCCAATGCGCACGCTGGGGATCTCACGGTCGTAGGAGCTGAACAGCGCCTGCTCGATACTGCTGACTGCGCGGTCCAGTGCTTCGTAGCTTACCGGACGCTTCGCGCAGGCGCGCAGCATGGCGTTGAGCAGCTTCTGCCGGTCGAACGGTTCCCGGGAGCTATCCTTTTTGATGACCACCAGCGGCACTGTTTCCACGACCTCATAGGTCGTAAACCGCATATGGCAGTTCAGGCACTCGCGGCGGCGGCGGATACGCTCGTTGTCTTCGGTGGGGCGGGAGTCAATCACCTTGGATTCCTCCGCGCCGCAATAGGGACACTTCATTTTCTGTTCCTCCGCCTTAGTTTTTCTTTTTGCTGCGCTCGCTCCACAGCACCCATGCCGAGGTAGAAACGCACAGAGAGGTGTACACGCCGCTGATCATGCCCATCATCAGCGGGAACGCAAAGGTGAAGATGCTTTCCAGACCGTACAGCTTTGCCACGATGCACATAACGCCCAGTGCCATCACGGTGGTGATAGTAGTAACAAGGGTGCGGCGGGCAGACTGGTTGACCGAGAGGTTGACCAGTTCCTCAAAGGAAGCCTTTTTGCCCATGAGGGCGCGGTTCTCACGGATACGGTCGTACACCACAACGGTATCGTTGATGGAGTAGCCAAGGATGGTCAGCATTGCGGCGATAAAGTTGCCATCCAGCGCAGTGCGCAGTAGCACAAAGGTGCCAAATACCACCATCAGGTCGTTCACCAGTGCCAGCACCGCCATCAGGCCGCCGGTCAGGCCGCCGATGTTCTTGAAACGCAGCGCGATATACAGCAGGATGAGCACCAGTGCAAACACCACTGCCACCAGGCTCTTCTGCAGGAACTTTGTGCCCATGGCAGCGCTGACATTGCTCAGGGACAGCTGGACAAACTGGTTATCAGGGTAGTTCTCATTCAGAGAAGCCAGCAGCTCCTCCACCTGCTCAGTGGTCACAGTTTCGGTGCCGGGCATGGAAATTTTCAGGGTTTGGTCGCCGGTGGCAACATTCTCGCCGGTCTGCAGGGTCAGGCCGGTATTATCCAGTGCAGTGGCGGCAGTCTTTTGTACTGCGGACTGGTCAAAGCTGCCCTCGTAGGACAGGGTGATCATGGCACCGCCGGTGAACTCGGTATCCAGATGCACGCCAAACACCACTGCGCACAGCAGAATGACGGCCATCAGGCAGGTCGAGAAGGTGAGGAACTTTTTGCGTAGTGCCACAAAGTCCATCGGCTTCTTTTCAGCTTTTACCTGCCCGGGCTTTGCAGCGCCGTAAAGCCACGGGCTGCGCAGCGCCTTGATGGAGGCTGCACCACGGATCATAACACGGGTTGCAAACACGCCAAATACAAAGTTCAGCAGCACGCCGGTAAGCAGCGTATAGCCAAAGGCGTAGATGGTGCCCGCAGTAGAGGGGCCAAAGGCAAAGAACACAAAGTGCAACGCCTTGGCAAACAGGCCATCCGAGGGGCCAAAGGCGCTCATCAGCACGATGGCCACGATGACGATGGTCACATTGCCATCAATGATGGGGGTCAGACCGCGGGCAAAACCGCTTTTGAGCGCACCATCCAGCGATTTGTCGTTTTTCAGCTCTTCCTTGATGCGCTCGGCAGTAATAACGTTGGCATCCACGCCCATGCCGATGGCCAGAATGATACCTGCAATACCGGGCAGGGTCAGGGTAAAACTCTCAAACACCGGGAAGTAGCCGGACACGAATGCCAGCGTAGCTGCCACCTGCCCTGCCAGTGCGATACAGGCCAGGAAACCCGGCAGACGGTACAGCACCGTCATGAACACCACGATGAGCGCAAACGCGATCAGGCCCGCCATAACCATGGCACAAAGGCTGTTTTCGCCCAAGCTGGGGCTTACGGTAGAGTAGCTGTCCACACTCAGTGCAAAGGGCAGCGCACCGGAGTTGATCTGGCGCGCCATCTTGACCACAGCATCCTGCGTAAAGGGATTTGCTGCCGAGCTGGTGATGATAGCCTGGCCATCCGTAATGGCAGTGTTGACCGTAGCAGTGCTCACATTTTCATCATCCAGCCAGATGCTGATGCTGCCCTTATCGGCGGCCAGCTTTGTGGTGGCCTCGCCAAAGGCCTTGGCACCCTCGCTGGTGAACTTGAGGGAAACATAATACTCTGCGCTGCCGCCATTGCTCACGGGGCCGTACTGCGCTGCTGCGCTTTCGACCATGGAGCCATCCAGGATCAGTGCGCCGTCCTTGCTGGCACCTTCGCGGAAGGTCAGATAGGCTGTGGTTCCGATCTCCTGGATCGCAGACTCGGGGTCAAAATCCGTTTCGCCGGACTGCCACGGGAACTCCAGGATCAGGCTGTCGGAGTTGTTATCCACATACAGCTCATAGTCGGTCACGTTCAGCGCGACCAGACGGTTCTCGATAACGAGGCGGGCAGCATCCAGCTGCTCGTCTGTTGCATCGTAGCCATCCGATGGTACAAAGGTGACGTTTACGCCGCCCTTGATATCCACACCAAAGCGGATATCCTTTGCACCCTTGATGTAGGTGGTGGTCACATCGCCGTATTTTGCTGCCACGCCAAAAAACGCGGTATAGACAAATACAACGATCAGCAGCACGGTAAGTACCAGCTGCCATGCTTTGCCTTTTGTTTTCATAAGATCAGGGAACCTCCAAATGCAACGGCTCTGCATCCGCAGCCGTTTGTGTTGTGAACCGCACAGTTGGCGGCTCCTTTCAGCACAGGGCAGCCGTCGTGCCGACCTTCCTGTGACAAAACTCCCCTGCCGACCCTGCTGGGACCGGCAGAGGAGAATATACCAAATATATTTAAGCCTTTTCAGCCAGCAGCTTTTCCACAACTGCCAGACGCACACAGACGCACAGCAGTTCCGATGCGGTCTCCACCTCGTCCAGGCTGGGGTAAGTGGGTGCGATGCGCAGATGAGAGTCCTGCGGGTCCTTGTGGTACGGGTAGGCAGAGCCTGCACCGGTCAGCACCAGACCTGCATTCTTGCACAGTTCTGCCACACGCTTGGCACAGCCGGGCATGACATACAGGCTGATAAAGTAACCGCCCTTGGGGTTGGTCCAGTGGGCAATATCACCACAAGGGGTCAGGTTGTTGGCAAAGGCAGTCTTGACAGCATCAAAACAGGGCACCAGACGGCGGCGGTGCTTTGCCATGTGTGCCAGCACGCCTTCCTTATTTTTCAGGAAACGGACATGGCGCAGCTGGTTCATCTTATCATAGCTGATGATCATTACCGAGAAGCGGCTGCAGATGTACTTCATGCTGTTCTCACTGCAGGCGATGGCAGAAACACCAGCACCCGGGAAGGTAATCTTGCTGGTGGAGGTAAACATGAACACACGGTCTTCGTTGCCGTACTTCTTGCTCTCGTTCAGCAGCACCGGGGTCTCGATGATCTCATCGGTCAGGTGATGGACGATATAGGCCTCATCCCAGAAGATCTTGAAATCGGGAGCTGCAGTCTTCATCTTTGCAAAGCGCTCGATGGTCTCATCGCTGTAGGTGTAGCCATCGGGGTTGGAGTACTGCGGCACACACCAGATACCCTTGATGGTATCATCCTCTGCCACCAGCTTTTCCACAACATCCATATCCGGGCCGTTGGGGGTCATGGGCACGCTGACCAGCTCAAAGCCCATCTCCTCGGTAATGGCAAAGTGACGGTCGTAGCCGGGCACCGGGCAGAGGAACTTGCGCTTTTCCACCTGAGACCAAGGACACGGAGACTCCGGGAAGCCAAACATGTAGCCAATCGCTACCAGATTGTACATCAGCTGCAGGCTGGAGTTGCCGCCCACAAATACCTCGGCGGGCTTTACACCAAATACATCGGCAAACAGCGCCCGTGCCTCATGCAGGCCCTCCAGCTCACCATAGTTGCGGGCATCAGTGCCTGCATCGGTGGTATAGTCGGTCATCTTGAGCAGGTCCATCGCCAGGTCCATCTGGTGAGGGCCGGGTTTGCCGCGGGCCATATTCAGTTTAAGGCCCTTTGCCTGAAATTTTTTGTACGCTGCTTCCAGCGCAGCTTTTTCAGCAGTCAGCGCGTCACGCTCCATTGCAAGATAATTTGCCATTGAAAACACACTCCTTTATCGTACTTCCTGTTACCCAAACAGCTGGTCCGCTTTTTGCAGCCTGCCCCTGCCAGGGGGCACACACCGCGCAGTCCAGACTTTATTATTATAGTACATTTTCCTGCCGGAAACAAGAATTTGAAAGCAAAAAGCCCTGCCAAAAGCAAAAAGCTCTTGAAACAGGGCCTGGAAGCGGCTTTCTTCCCTCCTGTACGGTATTTCCGTCAGCTCAGGGCCGCCTGATTTTTATAGCGTTTACGCACGGCACCATACTCCAGATGTGCCTCGCCGCCCTCCACGGTGTCCTCGTCCACGGTCACACGGATAATGGTGGCATCGCTGGGCACCTCATACATGATGGGCAGCAGGATGCTTTCCATCACACTGCGCAGGCCGCGGGCACCGGTCTTGCGTTCAATGGTCTTGCGGGCAATGGCATGCAGCGCTTCGTCGGTGAAAAGCAGCTCCACATTGTCCATGCCCAGCAGTTCCTTGTACTGCTTGACCAGGCTGTTGCGCGGCTCCTTGAGCACCCGCACCAGCGCATCTTCGTCCAGATCATCCAGCACGGTGATGACCGGCAGACGGCCGATCAACTCCGGGATCAGGCCAAACTTGACCAGATCGTGGGGTTCCACCTTACGCAGCAGTGCGCGCTCAGCTTCGGTGGAGTTATCCTTGAGTGCGCTGCCAAAGCCCAGTGCGGACTTATCAGTGCGGCGCAGGATATACTTATCCAGACCATCAAATGCACCGCCGCAGATGAACAGAATATTGGTGGTATCGATCTGGATGAACTCCTGCTGCGGATGCTTGCGGCCGCCCTGGGGCGGAACATTGCTGACAGTCCCTTCCAGGATCTTCAGCAGTGCCTGCTGTACGCCTTCGCCGCCCACATCGCGGGTGATGGAGGGGTTTTCGCTCTTGCGGGTGATCTTATCGATCTCATCGATGTAGATGATGCCGATCTGTGCCTTCTGCACATCAAAATCAGCCGCCTGGATCAGCTTGAGCAGGATGTT
>ERZ1035006.368-NODE-368-length-36342-cov-10.010196_pt1 | contig 36342 bp, 32 predicted proteins | sample MGYA00520694_ERZ1035006 | MGnify/ENA primary metagenome ERZ1035006 (study PRJEB33766, sample SAMN09781746) | gut metagenome | biome: gut microbiome | host: Homo sapiens | place: Madagascar | study: EMG produced TPA metagenomics assembly of the PRJNA485056 data...
TCTCAGTTGTGTTTCTCCTTGACAGAATAGCAGAATCATTGATAAAATATTTCCCGTTGATGTGCTTTGATTCAGGCACATTGTTTTTACTGTGAAAATCCCAGATAACAGCAAAAGATGTTGTTGTCTGTTCCTTCATAGTGATGTCAGACAAATACAGGAGGAGGAAGGAAAGAATGCTGAAAGTATGGATCGTAGGAGCAGAGGGCCAGATTGGGGAAGCCATCAATGAAGTGCTGGATCCGCTGGAAATAGAGGCTCTGAATACAGATAAGAATGAGCTGGACATTACACAGACGGATGAGGTGCTTCGTTTCGGAGAAATCCATCGCCCGGATGTGATCATTAACTGTGCCGCAGTCACAGATGTGGAGCTCTGTGAAAGAGAGCCGGAGCACGCATTTCGTGTAAATGCGCTTGGTGCCCGCAATTTAAGTATCGTGGCAAGAAAGACTGGTGCCAAGATGGTGCAGCTGTCCACAGACGATGTGTTCGACGGACTTGCAAGCAAGCCTTATACGGAGTTTGATGAGACGGCGCCGAGAACCGTTTACGGAAAATCAAAGCTGGCAGGAGAACGTTATGTGAAAGAGTTTACGCACAAGCACTTTATTATCCGCAGCAATTGGGTTTATGGAAAGGGAAATAACTTTGTAAACCGTGTTCTGGCTGCAGCAGATGCAGGTCAGTCTCTTAGCGTTGCCGAGGACCAGTATGGCTCTCCCACAAGCGCAAAGGATCTGGCAGGAATTATTCTTTATCTTATTATGACCAATGAATATGGTACTTATCATGCCACCTGCAAAGGGGTATGCAGCCGTTATGAATTTGCACAGGAGATTTTAAGACTTGCAGGCAAGCAGGAGCAGTTAAACCCTGTTCCTACACCGCAGTCTGATCTTTCTTCCGCAAGACCTGCTTATGCAGTTCTGGATAATTTTATCCTGCGGATTATTGAAGTATATGATATGCCCCAATGGAAAGACTCTCTTGCAGAATTTATGAATGAGAAAATGGAGGGCTAAAATGGGCGCAAAAAGAGATACTGTAAAAAAGGGTACTGAGGTGAAGAAAAAGAAGATCAGTCTTACCAGTATGATCTTCCTTGCACTGATCGCAGGTGCAGTCACGGGAATGGTTCTTCATTACCTGGTACCGGATGGAAGTGTTAAAAATGATGTGATCATAGAGGGTATTCTTTATGTTCTGGGACAGGGCTTTATCCGCCTTATGAAGATGCTGGTAGTTCCTCTGGTATTTTGCTCTCTGGTTTGCGGAAGCATGGCCATTGGCGATACCAAAAAGCTGGGAAATGTAGGAGGAAAGACACTTGTTTTTTATCTGATCACGACTGCAGTGGCAGTAGCTGTGGCACTTGGAATCGGAACTCTTCTCCAGCCGGGAATTGGCCTGGATATGAGCAAGATTCAGGTAAATGCATCTGAGATTGAGACAATGGAGTCTGCTTCTCTGGCACAGACACTGCTGAATATTATACCGGACAATCCTGTCAAGTCTCTGGCAAGCGGAGAGATGCTTCAGATCATTGTTTTTGCCCTGATCATTGGTGTAATTCTTGCAAAGCTGGGAGAACGTGCAGAGACAATTGCCAATTTCATCAGCCAGTTTAATGATATTATGATGGAAATGACTATGATGGTTATGAGTCTGGCACCTATCGGAGTTTTCTGTCTCATCGCAAGAACCTTTGCAACGATCGGATTCAGCGCATTTGTTCCTCTGGCAAAATATATGATTGCAGTTTTGATTGCTCTTGCAATCCAGTGCTTCGGTGTATATCAGCTGCTTCTGAAGCTGCTTACAGGATTAAATCCCATTAGGTTCATTAAGAAGTTTTTCCCGGTTATGGCATTTGCATTTTCTACTGCAACCTCAAACGCCACGATTCCTCTTTCTATTGATACGCTGTACAAAAAGATTGGGGTTTCCAAGAAAATTTCTTCTTTTACCATCCCTCTTGGTGCCACCATCAATATGGATGGAACGTCCATCATGCAGGGCGTGGCAGTTATGTTTGCAGCCCAGGCATTTGGTATCCATCTGACTCCTATGGATTATATAACGGTAATCGGAACTGCAACTCTGGCATCCATCGGAACGGCCGGTATCCCAAGTGTTGGTCTTGTTACACTGACTATGGTATTTAATTCCGTTGGACTTCCGGTGGAAGCTATCGGTATCATCATGGGAATTGACCGTATCCTGGATATGGCAAGAACTGCAGTTAACATCACAGGTGATGCTGTGTGCACAACGATTGTTGCCTGCCAGAATGGAGCGGTAGATAAAGAAGTGTTTAATAAAGCAGAGTAAAATCAGATTTATGGAATTGATTATGTAAAAGAAAAGCTGTGTATACACAGGCTGTACAATCAAGTATGGGAGCCTGGAGGTATACGCAGCTTTTTTGCTGGCAGAAATGGATTATGAAATAAACAGCATATAACACTTGACAACAGTACAATACTGTTATATACTGTTTAATAAAGGAGGAGCTTCATGAAGATAATTATCAACCATACGTCAATGCAGCCTATTTATGAACAGATCACCAGTCAGATTAAGGCTATGATCATTGACAATACCTTAAAGGAAGAAGAGATGCTCCCTTCTGTGCGAACCCTGGCCAAGGAATTGAAGGTCAGTGCTCTTACAGTTAAGAAAGCTTACGATTTCCTGGAGGAAGAGGGATTTGTGGTCACAGTTCATGGAAAAGGCAGCTTTGTTGCAAAGAACAATCAAAATCTGCTTATGGAGGAGCGGAAGCGTGAAATTGAAACAGAACTGGAAGAAGTGATCTGGAAGGGCCGTAACAGCGGACTTTCTGATCAGGAAATCCGGGAACTGTTTCAGCTTATTATGGAGGATTAGATATGTTGCTGGATTTGGAACATTTACAGAAAAATTATAAGGGATTTTCCCTGGATGTAACTATGCAGGTAAAAGAGGATCAGATCACTGGACTGATTGGTGCTAATGGGGCAGGGAAATCCACAACTTTTAAGGCCATTCTTGGTTTGCTTCGTCCAGACGATGGTAAGCTGAGTGTGTTTGGCAGAGAACTTGCACAGATTACACCTGTGGAAAAGAAAAAAATAGGGGTTGCTCTTTCCGACAGCGAATTTTCCCAATGCCTGAATGTGAAGCAGATTATCCATATTTTGGAAAATACCTATGAGACATTTGAAAAGGAGAACTTTTTGAAACGCTGTAAGGATTTTTCCATTCCACTGGATAAGAAAATAAAGGATTTTTCCACAGGAATGCGGGCGAAGCTGAAGGTTCTTGTTGCCACCAGCTTTGGAGCGAAGCTTCTGATCCTGGATGAGCCGACAGCCGGGCTGGATGTGATTGCGAGGGACAGCATTCTGGAACTGCTTCGGGAGTATATGGAGACAGAGGGACGGGGGATTCTGATCAGTTCCCATATTTCTTCTGATCTGGAGAATCTATGTGATGATATTTACATGATAGACAGAGGAAAAATCGTGATGCATGAGAATACAGATGTGCTGATGGATGAGTACGGCCTGATCAAGGCGGATGAGAAGCAGTTCGCAACTTTGGATAAGCAGTATCTTCTCCGGGTAAAAAAGGAACCTTTTGGATACAGCTGTCTGACCGGAGAAAAAGAATATTATATGGAGAATTATCCGGGACTGACAGTGGAGAGAGGCTCTCTGGATGAAGTGATTACCATGATGGTGAAAGGGGAAACGTTATGAAGGGATTGTTGACTAAGGATATGGAGCTTATAAAAGGAAACATAAAGAACTTTTTATTGGTCTATATGCTTGCAATCATTATCGGTTCCTCCACAGGTCCTTCTTTTCTTATCAGCTATGTGTCAATTCTGGCTGCTGTTATGTCAATGAATACCGTAACCAACGATGAAATGAACCATGGAATGGCTTTTATTTTGACATTTCCGGTAAACAGAAAAGAATACATAAAAGAAAAATACATTTTTGGCACTTGTTTTATTGCAGGTTCATGGCTGATAGCAGTTTTGGTTGCTTTGGCAATAAATTTCAGTGGCTTTCGGACTGCCTCTTTAGAGGAATTGTATTTTTCAGCTGTTGCAGGAATTTTTGTAGCTTTGCTGGCAGAGGCTGTTTTTTTTCCGGTACAGCTGAAATATGGCTGTGAAACAGGAAGAATTGCTCTTTTTGTAATGGTGTTTGGCGTGACGGCCCTGGCTTATCTGGGAGAAAAAATATGTGAGATGCTGCATATTGATTTTGCCCCTGTAATAGAATTTGGAAAAAAGATTCTGGCTCTTGGCAAACCTGTCTGCAGCGGAATGTTAGGTGTTCTGATATTGCTAATACTTTTGATTTCCTGTACAATAGCCATGAAGATCATGGAGAAAAAGGAGTACTGAATCTTAGGATGGAAAAGAAGCAGATCTATATAAAGTGTGGCACAGAATATAAGGAAATGACAAAGGAGCTGCTGGAGGCTTGTAACCTTGCAGCGGTGATAAAGAAGCACTGGGAAGAACGTGGGGAAAACTGCGCAGACGATACCGGGCAGGAATCTGTAGTTTTCAAAAAGGAAAATCAGAAGAGTGCAGGTCAGAATGAGGGCACACAGTTTTTGCAGGAGAAACCGGCGCAGATGCATCCAAAGGATTGGCAGAAAATGCGGATTGGAATTAAACCGAACCTGGTAGCTCCTGTGGAGGCTGACTGGGGAGGGACGACTCACCCGGAAGTAGTGGCCGGGATTGTGGAGTATCTTCAGGAAAATGGAATGAGGAATATTGTGATCATGGAGGGCTCCTGGGTAGGAGATAAGACCGAGGAGGCCTATGAAGTCTGTGGATTTCGGGCACTGTGTGAGAGGTATCAGATTCCTTTCCTGGATATGCAAAAGGAAAAGGGAGTGCCGGTGAAGTGCGGGGATATGACTCTGAATATCTGCAAAAGTGTTTTTGATCTGGACTTTCTTATTAATGTTCCGGTTTTGAAGGGACATTGTCAGACGAAGATTACCTGTGCTCTTAAGAATATGAAAGGGCTCTTGCCAAATTCAGAGAAAAGACGGTTTCATGCGCTGGGACTTCATGACCCTATTGCGCATCTGGGGCTGGGAATTCAGCAGGATTTTATTGTGGTAGATAATATTTGTGGGGATCTTGATTTCGAGGACGGAGGAAATCCGGTTGTGATGAACCGGGTGCTGGCAGGGATGGACCCAGTGCTGATGGATGCTTATGTGTGTGATATGATGCATTATCAGGTTGGGGAGGTACCTTATATTACGAAGGCAGCTGCCCTTGGAGTGGGATGTGCAGATATCCGTCAGGCTCAGATCGTGGTATGTGGCGGGGATGCCGGAAAGCCGGTTCCCAAATCAAGGAAAGTGGTGGAACTGGCAGATGCTGTGGAAGAAGTAGAATCCTGCAGTGCCTGCTATGGAAATCTGATTCCCGCCCTGGATCGTTTAAAAGAAGAAGGGCTTCTTGAAAAGCTTGGAAACAGAATCTGCATAGGCCAGGGCTACCGCCAAAAAAAAGGATTTCTTGGAGTCGGTCAGTGTACCCGAAACTTCACCTATCATCTTCCAGGCTGTCCGCCAGAGGAAGACGAAATTTATCGGTTTTTAAAAAAATATATAGAAAACAACTGACAATAGCCCCGTGATATTCGGGGCTATTGTCAGTTGTCCAAAAAGCTATGGTGTATGTATGGGATTTTTGCCGCACATATCCTGAAAGCCATCCCAGACGAAGAAGCCTGGGCAGCAAGGTTCTTCCGGGATTAACTGTTTAAAGGAGTTTCTTCACGATCTCTACAATCTCTTCTTTAGAAAGTGTGCTGCTGTTCATACACAGATCATACTGAAGCATATCCAGCCAGTTGGTATCTGTGAAATACTCATAGTAAGCACGGCGTTCCTTATCCGTACGTTTCACCAGCTTGCGCACACTCTTTTCTTCACGACCGGTACGTGCCATCACTGTTTTCACACGGTCTTCAAAAGGAGCATAAATGAAAAGACTGAGATGCTTTTCCTTACTGTCCTTAAGAAGATAATTTCCGCATCTGCCTACAATCACGCAGTCACCCTGCTCAGCAGCCTCCAGAATGCTCTTTTTCTGAAGGTCAAAAAGAACATCGTTCATAGGAACGAAGTGGTATTCCGGGTTCATCTGAAGCTCGTAATCCACAGGATAAAGCCACTGGCTGGCTTTCCTCTCATCTACTCTGGCAAATTCATCAAAAGGAATATTCTTCTCCTTACTTGCCATTTCAATTAGTTCTTTGTCATAGAACTTAAATCCCAGTTCCTCAGCAAGAGCCTTTCCAATAATACGTCCATTACTTCCAAACATTCGATTAATGGTAATAATACGTTTACTCATAAATGCCGCCTCCTTTTGTGGTGGATTTGTAATAATTTTGTGTATAAAGAGTAACCTGAAAGTAATTTTCCGCCCTTTTTCATATTGTAACATAATTATTTGAAAATTTCTATATAATTCGCATAAAATCAAAATAAAAAAATATTCTGAATCTGTCATTTTGCTGGAAATCTTCTCTCGTTCTTGTTATACTGAAGTATGACTATGACAGAAAGGAAATCATCATGCTTAAGATAAAGAATTATGTAAAGGTGGAATCCCTGGAAGAAGCCTATGAGCTGAATCAGAAACGTACTGCCTGTGTTCTTGGCGGAATGCTGTGGCTAAAAATGGGAAACCGAAACGTGACCACAGCCATTGATCTTTCAGGCCTTGGTCTTGATACTATCACAGAAACAGAAGAGGAATTTGTGATAGGCTGTATGACTCCTTTGCGTGACCTGGAACTTCATCCGGGGCTTAATACATACACAAATGGAGCAGTAAGAGAAAGCCTGCGTCACATCGTAGGCGTACAGTTTCGCAACTGTGCCACTGTAGGCGGAAGTATCTGGGGAAGATTCGGCTTTTCCGATGTACTCACCATGTTTCTGGCACTGGACACCCAGGTAGAGCTTTTTAAAGGCGGCAGAGTCTGTCTTGCCGATTTTGTGAAAATGCCAAAAGACCATGACATTCTGGTACGCATCATTGTGAAGAAAACACCTGTTAAGGTTGCCTACCTGAGCCAGCGAAATACGAAAACAGATTTTCCAGTGCTTGCCTGCTGTATAAGCCTGTCTGAAAATGGAGTGAAGGCTGTATACGGCGCCCGCCCGGCCAAAGCATTTCTTCTGGAAGATACCCGGAATATTTTACAAAATATCCATACACTTTCTCAGGAAAACAGAAATGAGGCAATCCAGAAATTCGCAGACTATGCAGCTTCTGTTGTGCCTACCTCCGGCAATATGAGAGGAAGTGCAGAATACAGAACCCTTCTTGTGAAGGTGCTTACAAGAAGAACTCTGGAAGCAGTAGGAGGAATGACTGATGAAAATTAATTTTTGGCTTAATGGCACTAAGAAAGAAGAAGAAATCCGCCCGGACACCATGCTTCTGGAGTTCCTTCGCAGTCTTGGCTGCTACAGTGTAAAAAGAGGATGCGAAACTGCCAACTGTGGCCTTTGCACAGTATTGGTGGAGGAACGTCCGGTATTATCCTGTTCGGTACTTGCTGCCCGTGTGGATGGCAGGCACGTTGTAACAATGGAAGGTCTTCAGGAAGAAGCGCAGGAGTTTGGCACATTTCTTGCAGGAGAAGGTGCAGAACAGTGTGGCTTTTGCAACCCAGGCTTTATCATGAATGTTCTTGCCATGACAAAGGAATTAAAAGATCCTTCTGAGGAAGAAATCAAAGAATACCTGGCGGGAAATCTCTGCCGCTGCTCCGGCTTTGTGGGACAGACCAGAAGTATTCTGAAATATCTGGATTATAAGAAAGAGAACTCCAAAGAGGAGGTGCAGTCATGAGCTTTGTAAGTCAGTCTCTTATGAAAAAGGATGCCATGGCCCTTGTTACAGGAAAACCGGTATACACCGATGACCTTGCTCCCAGGGATTGCCTGATCATTAAGATCCTTCGCAGCCCTTACGCAAATGCCTGGGTAGAAGAGATAAAAACAGAGAATGCCATGAAGGTAGAGGGAATGGCGTGTGTCCTTACTTGGCAGGATGTGCCAAAGAGGCGCTTTGCCTCAGCAGGACAGACCTATCCGGAGTTTAGTCCTTATGACAGAATGATCCTGGACCAGCACCTGCGCTTTGTGGGAGACGCAGTGGCCATTGTGGCCGGAGAGACAGAGCAGGCAGTAGACCTTGCCATGAAGCGGATCAAGGTCAAGTATCGTGTGGAAACTCCGGTCCTGGACATTCACACTGCCAAGGACAATCCGGTGCTTGTCCATCCGGAAGAGGACTGGGAGTCGAAATTTCCGGTAGGGGCAGATAACAAGAGGAACCTGGCTGCCAAAGGCCATGAAGAAATGGGCGATATCGAGGCAGTTCTTGCTTCCTGCAAATATACCGTAGATGAGGTTTACCATACAAAGGCGGACCAGCAGAGCATGATGGAAACCTTCAGAGCCTTCTGTACTATGGACCATTTCGGAAGACTGAATGTGGTTGCTTCTACGCAGGTTCCTTTCCATCTTCGCAGAATCCTGGGAAATGCATTGGGAATCCCATCTTCCAGGATTCGTGTGATCAAACCGCGTATCGGTGGCGGTTTTGGCGCCAAGCAGACAGAGGTCTGTGAAATTTATCCGGCAATTGTCACCTGGAAAACAGGTCGCCCGTCGAAAATCGTTTACAGCCGTTATGAATCCCTGATCTGTGCGTCACCTCGCCATGAGATGGAGGTCCATGTGCGTGTAGGTGCAGATGAAAATGGAATCGTAAAAGGAATCAAGGTAGAGGCTGTTTCAAATGCTGGTGCATATGGTGATCACAGTCCTACAACCATCGGTCTTACCGGACACAAGGCCATCGCTTTGTACCGCAATCTGGAGGCTTATGTTTTCGACTATGAGGTTGTATATACCAATATGCAGGCAGCAGGTGCTTATCGTGGATATGGGGCAACCCAGGGCCTATATGCCGTAGAATCTGCTGTAAATGAGCTGGCTCACAAGATGAACATGGATCCGGCGAAGATTCGTGAGCTGAATATGCCCATAGAAGGAGAACGGATGTATGATTACGATGGAAATCTTACTCATACTGCAAGCTGTACTATGGACCGTTGCCTTGCAAGGGCAAAAGAAATGATGAACTGGGATGAGAAATATCCCTGCCGTGATATGGGAAATGGAAAAGTAAGGGGTGTTGGCCTTGCTATGGCTATGCAGGGCTCTTCCATTGCCAATGTGGATGTGGGTGGTGCCAGTGTGAAGCTGAATGAGGACGCTTCCTACACCCTGTCTCTTGGCTGTGCTGATATGGGTACCGGATGTGATACCATTCTTTCCCAGATGGCAGCAGACTGCCTGGAAACAGAATTTGATAATGTGGTGGCATTTGGAGTGGATACGGATGTTTCTCCTTATGACTCTGGTTCCTATGCGTCTGCTACCACCTATGCCACAGGAAATGCAGTCATCAATGCCTGCAAGGAACTGAGAAAGCGGATTGTGAAGGTTGGTGCCGGACTTCTTGGCGTTTCCGAGGAAGAGGCAGAATTTGACGGACAGAGAGTTTATGCAGGGGAAAAGGAGGTAACACTTCAGGATGTCGCCTATAAGGGAACCTGTGGAAATACACAGGAGCTTCAGGTAACAGCTTCTTTCTCTTCACAGATTTCCCCGCCGCCATATATGGTGGGAATCGCAGAAGTAGAGGTTGATAAGGAAACCGGAAACGTGGAGCTGACAGACTATGTGGCTGTTGTAGATTGCGGGACTCCGATCAATCCGAACCTTGCCCGTGTGCAGACAGAAGGCGGTGTGGCCCAGGGAATTGGTATGGCTCTTATGGAGAACGTTCAGTATTCCAGGGAGGGAAAGATCCGTGAGAACTCCTTTATGCAGTATAAGATTCCAAGCCGTGTGGATATTGGAAATATTCGTGTGGAGTTTGAGAGCAGTTATGAGAAGAGCGGTCCATTTGGAGCAAAATCTATTGGAGAGCTGGTAATCGATACTCCTTCTCCTGCTATTGCAGATGCAGTTTACAATGCCTGTGGGGTTCGGGTAAGGGAGCTGCCTATCACCCCTGAGAAGGTGGCAATGGGAATTTTGCAAAAAGAATTGGAGAAATAAGCCTATGGGTCTTATCGTGAAAGGAGTGCTGGCTGTTTTCTGGCTTTTGTTTGTACCTTTTGCAGCCGGAATTGGCTTTTACCAGAAAAAAGAACAGAGACAGCTGAAAAATCCGGGAGTCTGCCTGCTGACTGGTTATACGATCTTATTTATGGGGATGGAGATTCTCACCCTCCCTATGATTTTTTTTAAGCTTCCTCTTCATGTGCTGGCAGCTGCCTACGGGTGTTGTGCCCTGGTATTGGCAGTCTATGGATCCTTGGCTTTGTGTAGGAGAAGGAGAAGGATTTCGGAGAAACTGGCAGCATCCGGAAAACGATTTTCCTGGGAAATGGCGGCAGCAATTTTATTGATTCTGTTGCAGATCGCAGTGCTGGTGTTCTATGCACACATGGATGCCGATGATTCTTTCTATGTGGGAACTGCCACAACAGCGGTAGAGACAGATACGATTTTCGAGGTGAATCCCTATACAGGAGCCCTGTATCAGACCCTTCCCAGACGATATGTGCTGTCGCCTTTCCCGGTCTTTCTGGCTGTGGTCAGCAGGCTGTGTGCAGGGCTTCACCCTGCAATCGTTGCGCATACAGTATTTTCAGCAGTCTTTCTTTTCCTGGCATACTTGGTATTATACCAGTACAGCAGTCGCTTTTTTAAAGAAGATATGGGAAAAAAAGGGATGTTTATGCTCCTTTGCAGTATTCTGATCTGGTTTTCAGGATATTCGGTATACAATTCCGAAACCTTTGCCATGGTAAGAATCTGGCAGGGAAAAGCGATGCTGGCAGGAGTGATGCTGCCCTGGCTGTTTTTCCTGTGCATGGAAATTATGGGAAAAGAAAATCCGGAGTATCCCTGGAGTACCTTGTTTCTTACAAACGGCGCCAGCTGTCTGCTGTCCTCTATGGGAATCATGCTGGCACCATTGATGATGGGATGCTTTATCCTTATAAACCTGATAAAATCCCGTGATGTCCATTGTTTTTTCAAAAGTATTGTATGCTGCCTGCCGTCTCTCATACTTGGCACAGCTTATATTCTGGTATTTTAGGAGGTAGGCAGGATGCAAAATGTGATTTCAGATATGTTGTCTGCCTGGAAAGGATACTGGGGGAATGGATTTTATCCATGGCTTCTGCTGCTGACGATCGTGTATCTGCTGTTGTTTTTCAGAAAGAAGGAAGCCATAAGACCGATGCTTTTTTATGTAGGAATCCTGCTGCTTTTGTTTTTCTGTCCGGTGACAGCCTGGCTGATACAAAAATGTGTAGGCGGTGATGTTTACTGGCGAGTGCTTTGGCTTCTTCCAACAGTGCCTCTGCTTGCTTACGGAGGAACGGCATTGATTTATGGAAGCAGGTTTCCTGTACGGATCTTGCTTCTGTCCCTGCTTCTGGCAGGCATTGTGGTCAGTGGAAAGAGCCTGATGGATGCAGGCTTTTACGAAAGGGTCCATAACTTCCAGAAGGTTCCGGATGAGGTAGCGCAGATTTGCGACCTTATCAATAAGCAGAAAGAAGAGGGAGAAGTGATTTATCTGGCGGCAGATGATAATATTGCTGCTTATGTAAGAGTGTATGACCCTTCGATTCTTATGCCTTACGGAAGAGGCGGAAAGGGCAGGACCACTCAGACAGCCAGAAAGCTGTATACCCAGCTGACTTCCGGAATGCCGGTGATCAAAAAAGTAGTAAAATATGCAAAAAGCCTGGAATGTAATTATCTTGTTTTTCCTCTTCCAAGTCAGAAAAAGCAGGATTATATGGCAATGAAGGGCTATTTCCTTATCGGCCAGGTGAATTCCTATGGGATATTTAAATATGTTGAGCCAAATGAGTAAGAAATAGCTTGCAAATAGATAGAAAAGCTGATACAGTAGGCTTTGTAAAGTGAATAAGGAAGTTATGATAGAGGCGCAGGATTCAACAGTAGATCCGACCGGGAGAACAAAGGAGTTCTCAGTTTTTTGGCGAACAGGCCGGGAAGAAAGGGGAGACTGCCGAAGGGCTTTTTTCAGCCATAGGAAGAAGGCTCTGGGGTGCCGCAGAATATGCGGCAGACTGTCACTTGTTGTGGAGCGCTATCTTTACAGGTGTTTTTTGACTCAGAAATGGAAGAAAAGCCGTGAACGTGCCCCCATAGCAGGGAAGTGTTCATGGCTTTCTTTTTTGTGGGCAATGTGCAAAGGCCTGTACAAGCCGTTGCATATTGCAGCAAGAACCTGGAAACGCACAGAGAACGTTTTCCATAGTTGTGTAACAGGATATCGTGGAGAATCCTGTTGCAGGGAAAAGAGGGAGGAAATCGATAATGAAGTACAATCGCAGTAAATTGTCCGTTCTTCTGACTGCTGTAGCGCTGTTTATCCTGGCTTGTCCGGTGACAGTTTTTGCAGCAGAGGAAGAAGCAGCCACTCCGGCTGTGTATGCCACATTCTGGTCACTGATACCACCTGTCGTAGCCATTGCCCTGGCATTGATCACAAAGGAAGTATACAGCTCTTTGTTCCTGGGAATTTTGGTAGGAGCTCTTTTATACTCCGGTGGAAATTTTGAGGGAACAGTCAACCATATTTTTTCCGGCGGAATGATCAGTGTACTTTCTTCCAGCAGCAATGTAGGAATTCTGGTATTTCTTGTAATTCTGGGAACCATGGTATGTCTGATGAATCGGGCCGGTGGTTCTGCAGCTTTTGGAAGATGGGCAAGTAAACATATCAAAACAAGGGTTGGGGCAGAGCTTGTGACCATTCTTCTCGGAGTCCTGATTTTTATTGATGATTATTTTAACTGCCTGACTGTAGGAAGCGTTATGCGTCCTATTACAGATCAGCACAATGTTTCCCGTGCGAAGCTGGCTTACCTGATTGATGCTACAGCAGCACCGGTTTGCATCATTGCACCCATTTCATCCTGGGCGGCAGCAGTAAGCGGATTTGTGCCGGGAGCTGACGGAATGTCCGTTTTTGTAAGAGCCATTCCTTACAATTATTATGCACTTCTTACTATTGTGATGATGGTATCCATGGTTCTGATGAAAGCAGAGTTTGGTGCTATGGGGGTTCATGAATCCAATGCGTTAAAAGGAGATCTCTTTACTACGGCTGCCAGGCCTTATGCAGGCTCCGAAGGGGATAGCAAGGAGAATCCAAGAGGCAAAGTAGTGGATCTTTTAATTCCTATTATTTCCCTCGTTATCTGCTGTGTCATTGGAATGATTTATACAGGTGGATTTTTTAGTGGAACAGATTTTGTAACTGCATTTTCCCAGAGTGATGCATCGGTAGGTCTTGTGCTGGGAAGCTTTTTCGGCCTGGTGATCACCATTCTTCTGTATATGGTACGTAGCGTGTTATCTTTCCGTGACTGTATGGCCTGCATTCCGGAAGGATTTAAATCTATGGTTCCTGCAATTTTAATCCTGACGTTTGCGTGGACATTGAAGAACATGACAGACAGCCTGGGTGCGGCAGAATTTGTGGCAGAGCTGGTGAAATCCTCTGCTTCAGGACTGGTAAATATGCTTCCTGCTATTATTTTCCTGGTTGCCTGCTTCCTGGCTTTTGCAACCGGAACTTCCTGGGGAACCTTCGGAATCCTGATTCCTATCGTGGTCCATGTTTTTGAAAATACACCTGGGGATCTGATGATTATTTCCATTTCTGCCTGTATGGCAGGTGCTGTATGTGGGGATCACTGCTCTCCAATTTCCGATACCACTATTATGGCCTCCGCAGGAGCTCAATGTGACCATGTAAATCATGTTTCCACACAGCTTCCTTATGCAATCGTGGCAGCTGTTGTTTCCTTTGTAACCTATATTTTTGCTGGCTTTATCCAGAGTCCGCTGTGCCTGATCATCGGTGTTGTGCTGATGATGGGAGCAATGTTTGTAGTGAAAACGAAATTCTGTGATTTGAAAGAGCAGTAAAATCTTTGCTTTTGATAACGGAAGAAAGAGGCAGTTATCCTGTACTGGAGACAGGATAGCTGCTTTTTAAGTCAATATAATAATTGCCTTGCATATACGCCCGGAAAACTATATAATGAAAAAATGGACGAAAAAATCAGGATCAATAAATATTTAAGCGAAGCTGGCTTTTGTTCCAGAAGAGAGGCGGATGTGCTGATTTCCTCAGGCCGTGTGATGGCAGATGGACACCTGGCTGTTTCAGGAGAAAAGATTTCCCTGGATGCAGTTGTTCGGGTTGATGGAAAGGAAGTAAAGAAGAACGAGAAGAAGGTTCTGCTGCTGTTTTACAAGCCGAGGGGGATTGTTTGCAGTACGAAAAAGCAACGCCAGGAAACTACGGTAACGGAATATCTGGACTATCCCCTGCGAATCTATCCGGTGGGCCGGCTGGATAGGGAATCAGAAGGGCTTTTGCTTTTGACAAACCAGGGTGACCTGGTGAATAAAATCATGCGAGCGGGAAACTATCATGAGAAAGAGTATCTGGTGACAGTGGATAAGCCGATAGAAGATTCTTTTGTGAAAAAGATGGCTTCCGGTGTTCCCATTCTGGATACAGTGACCCGCCCCTGTTTTGTGGAAAAAACAGGAAAAAATTCTTTTCGGATCATTCTCACCCAGGGCTTGAACCGGCAGATCAGACGAATGTGCGAGTATCTTGGCTATCAGGTGCTGACATTAAAAAGAGTCAGGATCATGGAGCTTACTCTGGGAGGCTTGAAATCTGGAGAATTTCGGGAGATTACAGAGAAAGAATGGGAAAAGCTGAGCAGTGGGCTGGAACAGTCATCCTCCCTCCCAGTGAGGGTGCGGAAACCGCATCAGATGGTGAGCGCATCCGGTCAGGAGCACAGGCAGTCGAATCAGCTGCTTGACTCATCTGGTCAGCCATCCAGATCATCCGCCAGAGCATTTGGCGCAGGAGCGGAGAAATCAGCAGGAAAATCATATCAAAGAAAGGCAGGAGGGCATCATGGAAAATTCCATACAGCGAATGAAAGAACTGGTAGAAATCCTGAACCAGGCCGCAAAGGCGTATTATCAGGAGGACAGGGAAATCATGAGCAACCAGGAGTACGACAGTCTGTACGATCAGCTGGAAGCTCTGGAAAAAGAAACCGGCACCGTTCTCACAAATAGTCCGACTGTACGTGTGGGATATGAGGCTGTCAATGAGCTTCCAAAGGAAGAGCATCCAAGTCCCATGCTGTCTCTTGATAAGACAAAGGACCGGGAAGTGCTGCGAAGCTTTATTGGAATGCACAAATGCCTGCTATCCTGGAAATTAGATGGACTTACCATCGTTCTTACCTATGAAAATGGAGAACTGGTAAAGGCTGTTACAAGAGGAAATGGAATTGTAGGTGAGGTTATCACCAATAATGCCCGTGTATTTAAAAACATTCCTCTTCGCATTCCATATAAAGGACAGCTGGTTCTTCGAGGTGAGGCCATTATCACTTATTCTGAGTTTGAGCGCATCAATGAAGCTATCGGAGATGCAGATGCCAAATATAAAAACCCCAGAAACCTTTGCAGTGGCTCGGTACGTCAGCTGAATAACGAGATTACAGCGAAGCGAAATGTGAGGTTTTATGCATTTGCCCTTGTCAGTGCCCAGGATGTGGACTTTTCCAATTCCCATGAGGAGCAGTTTAAATGGCTGAAAAATCAGGGCTTTGAAGTGGTGGAGTATAAGGTTGTCACAGCAGATACCCTGGATGATGCCATGGAATATTTTTCCACTGCTATTGTGAAAAACGATTTTCCATCAGATGGTCTGGTGGTTATTTACGATGATGTTGCCTATGGGGAGTCCCTTGGAAGCACTGCCAAATTTCCCAGAAATTCCTTTGCCTTCAAATGGGCAGATGAGATGAGAGAGACAAAGCTTCTGGATATGGAGTGGAGTCCGTCAAGGACCGGCCTGATCAATCCCGTGGCAATTTTTGAACCAGTAGAGCTGGAGGGAACTACAGTAAGCCGTGCCAGCGTGCACAACATCAGCATTGTAAAGGAATTGCAGCTTGGAATCGGGGATACCCTGAAGGTGTACAAGGCGAACATGATCATTCCCCAGATTGCGGAGAATCTTACCAGGAGTGGAAATCTGGTCATTCCGGATAAGTGCCCGGTGTGCGGTCAGGAGGCCAGGATACGCAGAGACAACGATGTGGAAACCTTGTACTGCATGAATCCGGATTGTGTTGCAAAGAGAATTAAGGCGTTTACTCTGTTTACCAGCAGGGACGCCATGAATATAGACGGTCTTTCTGAGGCTACTCTTGAAAAATTTATTGCCATGGGATTTATCCATAATTTCGGTGATATTTTCGAGATTGGGAAATACAAGGAGCAGATCGTGGAAATGGAAGGCTTTGGACAAAAGTCTTTTGATAATCTTATGACCAGCTTGGAAAGGGCGAAGAAAACCACGCTTGCCAAGGTGATCTATAGCCTTGGGATTGCCAACATTGGTCTTGCAAACGCCAAGGTGATCTGCAAATATTTTGACGATGATTTGGAGAAAATCCGTAATGCCAGCGAGGAGGAGATTAGTGCCATTGAGGGCATTGGGCCTGTAATTGCTAAAAGTCTTTCTGATTATTTTCATAAAGAAGAGAATAACCAGAGGCTGGATCATCTTCTTGGACACCTTCATATTATCCATGAGGAGAACTCGGAGGAGCAGATTTTTGCGGGAAAAACCTTTGTCATAACTGGCAGCGTGGAGCATTTCGCCAACCGTTCCGAGGCAAAGACCTTTATTGAAGCAAGAGGTGGTAAGGTTACTGGCTCAGTGACGAAGAAAACAGATTATCTGATTAATAATGATAAAACATCCACATCATCCAAAAATAAAAAGGCCCAGGAGCTGGGAATCCCGATTTTATCGGAGGGGGATTTCCTTGAGCTGGCTGGAAATTAGAGCGTTTGAAAATTTTTCCGGGCCTGTATATTTGTGGAAAGGATTTTGAAAATATAGCTCAGACGTGACCTCTTTCAGAGGAAGTCTGGAAAATCAAAAGAAATAGATATTTGGAGGAAATGAAATGCCAATTAAAATACAAAGTGATTTACCAGTAAAGGAAATTCTGGAAAGAGAAAATCTGTTTGTAATGGACGAGAATCGTGCTATGCACCAGGATATCCGCCCTATTTATATTTTGATCTTGAATCTGATGCCTTTAAAGGAGGAGACAGAGCTTCAGCTTCTTCGCTCTCTTTCCAACACGCCGCTGCAGGTTGACGTAAGCTTCATGGCAGTGGAAACCCATCAGGCGAAGAATACTTCCAAGAGCCATCTGAATAAATTCTATCAGACCTTTACCGAATTAAAGGACAAGAGATTTGATGGAATGATCATCACAGGAGCTCCGGTTGAGCAGATGGAGTTTGAGGAAGTGGATTATTGGAAGGAAGTTACCCAGATTATGGATTGGTCCGAGACACACGTAACTTCTACCATTTTCCTGTGCTGGGCAGCTCAGGCGGCACTTTACCATTTCTATGGACTGAAGAAACGGATGCTGGATAAAAAGATGTTTGGCCTTTTCTGGCATAAGGTAATGAACCGGAAAATTCCTCTTGTCCGTGGCTTCGATGATGTATTTCTGGCACCTCATTCCAGACATACAGAAGTTCCTATTGAGGACGTCCATGCTTGCAAAGATCTGACTGTACTTGCAGAGTCTGATGAGGCAGGACTTTTCCTTGCCATGGCAGAAGATGGCCGGAAGATTTTCGTCATGGGCCACCCGGAATATGACCGTGTCACTCTCGATGGTGAATATAAACGCGATCTTGGCAAAGGACTCCCCATCGAAATGCCCGTTAACTACTACCGTGACAGCAACCCCGAAAACGGCCCCCTCCTCCTCTGGAGAGCCCACGCAAACAACCTGTATACCAACTGGCTCAATTATTACGTATATCAGTCAACCCCATACGACCTCTACGGAACTCCTGATTTTTCCAATATTCCCAAGGAGTGAGAGCGGACGGTATTTCATGTAAATTGTTATAATTTCACGCTATTTATTATGGAAATGGTGTAAAAGCAGTCATATTATTCAAAAAGGAGAAAAATAATGAGCAACGCAAATAAAACCTGTCGTGTACATTACACTGGAACTTTTAATGATGGAACCAAATTTGATTCTTCTTATGACCGTGGTGAGCCACTGGAATTTGTATGTGGTGCGGGGATGATGATTAAGGGCTTCGATGAAGCTGTCAAGGATATGGAAGTAGGACAGACCGTAGATGTACATCTGATGCCGGAGGAGGCATATGGAATGCCGGATCCACAGAGGATTTTTACAATTTCCCTTGAGCAGCTGCCGGGGGCAGAGGAATTAGAAGCAGGCCAGCAGGTTTACCTCTCCAACTCCATGGGTCAGCCATTTCCGGTAAAAGTGGTAAACCGAGATGAAAAGACCATCACCTTCGATGCCAATCACGAAATGGCAGGTAAAGAACTGAATTTCAAAATTGAGCTGGTGGAAGTAGTAGAATAAGAACCGTGTGACCATTGGCAAAGATAAAAGAGCAGTTAAGCAGGAATCTGTATAATTGCCCTTTTTTCTATTGAAACGATTGACTTTTATACCGATGGGACGTACTATTATAATACTGAAAACAATACTGAAGTGTGTTTGAAAAATCATTCCTGCAATCTGCACGCCCCATTTTGCAGAAAGCATTTTCCAAACACGCTCTAGAAAAAAGGGGGATTTTCCATGAAACAAATGAAAAAGAAACTGACAGTGGTGGTATTGTTTTGTGTAATGCTTCTGTTGGCAATGCCGGTTATGGCAAGCAACGGAACAGAGAAGAAAACAATGAAAACTCCGGCACAGACTGTGGAACATTCTATTACAAATCAGACTGTCAAAGCATCTGCAGCACAGCTAAATGATTTAAAAAAGCTGAACGAACACAATCGCTTAGAGTGTCCGGCTCCGGCAGTGGGAACTGCTTCCAATTCCTACTTCCTTACAGAAGTACTGCCAAGAACAAATGATGTGATCACACAGGGTGACAGATTATACATTAAGTTCTATACAAGAGATACCTACAAATACTATTATACAAAACCACTTGTTTCTATTTTTAATTCTTCAAATGAGATTGTATATTCCAATTTCGACCAGGATAAAGTCTCTCTCTCCAGACAGGATACTTACAGCGGATATATCTCATGGAATACAAGTACTGCTGCACCAGGTCGTTACTGTGTATATATTGTAAATGCACCCTGCAAGTCTGATGGTACAGTATTAGACAACTGGACAACCTTCGACTGCCCTTATATTGAAACCTACTTTACACTTAAGGCAAAGGAATCTGTACACAGTCATTCCTACAGCTCCTGGGAAACAGTAAAAGCCGCCACCGTTTTTGCAGCAGGTGAAAGAGAGCGTAGCTGCACAAGCTGTGGAGAGACACAGTCAGAAATTATTCCGAAATTAAAAGCCACAGTTAAGCTTTCTGCAACGAAGAAAGCAATCAAAAAGAATAAAGCATACACCTTAAAGGTTACAAAGCTTGCCAACGGCGATGGAGTAAAATCCATTAAGAGCAGCAGCAAGAAAATTGCAGCAGTGAAAAAAATAAAAACAAATCAATACAGAATTACCGGAAAGAAAAAAGGAAAAGCAACCATTACAGTAGTTTTGAAATCCGGTAAGAAAGCTACTTGCAAGGTTACAGTAAAATAAATAACAGGATACCAAGGATGCAGTCTCAGACAGGACTGCATCCTTTTTTCTTGTTGGAACGTTCTGCAGAAGTTCTTGCATTAAATTCCGTTTTCCATTCGTCACTGTCACGCAGCGGTATGTTGATTAACCGTGGATGGTCCTTTGTGGCAGGGTGAACGGTTCTTCCATATTTGGAATCAGAGCAAGGGTGCTCACAGGAACAACCGTATTTTCTGCTTGCAGGAGGACAGCGAAATTTAATTCTGTTTTTAGGATAAATTATCAGAATTGCCCATAAATATTCCACCAAAAGAAAAAACTTTACATCCGGCAAATAGTGTGCTATACTTTTCAAAGTTGAAGCATTTGCACATTGATAATTCAACGAGTGATCTTTAAATGCACCTGTAGCTCAGTGGATAGAGCAGTGGTTTCCGGTACCATGTGCGGGGGTTCGATTCCCTTCAGGTGTATTGCCTGGAACGATCGGGCGTTCCGGTGCGTTGTATTAAGGAGGACAAGAACTTGGATAATTTCAGAGAATGGTTATCGGATAACCTTCGCTATTTTATGCTTGGTGGAGTGATTCTGGTAATCGTGGTTGTCCTGTTTTTTGGTATCCGTGCATTTATGGGAAACGGGAAGGGCGGTTCTGATAATAGTACGAGCAAGGAACAGACAACGGCAGACAACGACCAGGGAAATGTTCCTTCTTCTCCGGCGAATGATGGGGAGACTGACGGGAAGAAAGACGCCAATCCCATGGAAAAAGCTGATGAAGAGATTACTTCATTGATTCAAGGCTATTACAAGGCCTTAGGGGATAAAGATATTGCAGCGCTGAAAACCTTGGTAGATAATCTTGCACCGACGGATGAGTCAAAGATTACCAATGCCAGGTATATTGAAGGGTATGAAGCGGGTGATGTCTATACGAAAAAGGGGCTTGATGACGATTCCTATGTAGTATATTCCTGTTTTTACTACATCTGTCAGGGGATTGATACAAAGGTACCTGCGCTTGCAGAGTTCTATGTGACGAAAGATGCAGACGGTAACTGGAAGATTGACGGTGCTGCCCACGATGACAGCGATGAGATTACGAAGTATGAAGTCAGTCTGCGCCAGGATGACGATGTCAAGGAACTGAAAGCAAAAGTGAAAGCACAGTATGAGGAAGCACAGGCTTCTGATCCTGCACTTGCAGCATTTCTTGACGGACTTGGCGAAGATGCTACCGGCTCCACAGAGACAGCAGACGGGGCAACTCTGGTAGTTACGGAGGATTGTAATGTTCGTGCTGAAGCCAGCAGTGATGGAGAGGTGATCGGAGGATTATCTGCCGGAACTGAGATTGAGAAAAAAGGCGAAAGCGGTGACTGGATCCAGATTGATTACGAAGGTCAGACAGCATATGTCCACAGCAGCCTTCTGGAAGAGAAAATTGAATGATGAAAATAGAAAGAACTGCCATGATACAGGCAGTTCTTTTTATTTTCCTATTGTCATACAAACAATAGGAAAAAAGTCTATATTTCCAAAGATATCGGTTTATTTCGTAATAGAAAATTTCGATGAACCTCCCTATTACACACAAAAGCTCTATTGGGCTGGAAAAGGCAGTTGTCGCTAAAGCGACCCAATCCAGGCAGAGAATCCTGCTTGCAGGACTCTTTTTTAAAAAGAACCATAGGAAGTTCCATTTTCTAATTCTACTCCCTTACTGGCAGCTAACTCACTGATGGTGACCAGTTCATAGCCCTCCGAAATAAGTTGGGGAATGAATACCTCGGCAGCATCTACCGACTCCTTGAAAATATCGTGCATCAGGATGATAGAACCATCCTGCACGTTGTCCATTACGTTCTGTACGGTAGAGTCCACATTCTGTGTTTCCCAGTCGAGGGTATCGATAGACCACAGAATCAGCGGTCTGGCTGCAATGGAAGCTACGGTGTCATTGTAAGCCCCGTAAGGCGGCCGTACAAGTGTAGCGCCATGTCCTACAAGGGCTTCAACATCCTGATCAGTACGGGAAAGCTGACTGCTGGCGTCCTCTGCCGAAAGGGTAGTAAGATCCGTGTGGTCATAAGAATGATTGCCTATCTCACAGCCGAGTGCTTCCATTCGTGACACTGGTTCCGGAAAACTTTCGATTTCATTTCCTACAAGAAAAAAAGTAGCTTTGGCATTATTGGCCTCCAGGCAGTCTAACAGTCTGTCTGTGAAATCACTGGGGCCATCGTCAAAAGTAAGGGCAACCATACCCTTGGGCTCTGGTGTAGCAGTAGGTTCCGGTACAGCAGTAGGCTCAGGAGTGATGGCTGCCTCTGAATCTGCTCCATCGGAGCTCGCAGCAAGTGCTGGCGCAGTAATTGCTTTTGATGAAATATTGTAGTCTGATGCATCAGTATTCATATAGAAAAGAAGCTCTTTCTCTGTATTCTTATCCACTTCTTCCGGTTCACCTGTCTGGGCTCCGTCTGCTCCGAAATGGTAAAGTTGTCCACCGATGGTCACGTTTCCAGTCTGGAGCACTCCGTCTGCGTCCAGATAGTAGTTCCTGCCATCAAGCTCCAGCCATCCAGTCTGCATAACGCCCTTTTCATTAAAGTAATAGCGTTTATGATCTGTATCGGTAAGCCATCCGGTATAACCGACACCATCTACCATGAAATACCAGCTGCTTCCAACCGGAGTCCATACGCCGGCAGCTGCTTCAGATGAAACATCAGCTGTTGAATCCTCTGGTACAGTCTCTGGTGTGGCGGATGAGGGATTATCAGGCTGTGTGTCCTCTTCAGCATCAGAAACACCTGAAGATGGGGCAGATTCCTGATCAGTTGCCTGGGCTTCACTATCATCAGCAGCCATACCATCGGAATGAATTGCAGAATCATCTGCATTTTCGGCAACAAATATATCTGGTATCTGAGAGTCCTCTATAGGAGAAGGAACAGCAGAGGACTGTGTGAAAGAAAGTCCGCAGACCAGACATAAGACAATGGCAGCTGCCGTCAGTCCTTTGTTCGAGCGCATTTTATGGCTTGGCATAAAATTCCTCCTTTATGTATTAAACATTCTCATACTTTTTTATCATACAATAAGCGACAGGAAAATACAAGAGAATGTTTGTATGGGTAGAAAAACCATGGACTATATTGTGCAATATGTATAGATTCACAGAAAAGTTTCACAAAATATCATGCAATGTTAATTTTGCTATTTAAAAGACTTTCTGCTATATTAGATTATGTGAGGTCGAGAGACCTTATCTGTACAATGATGAAGAAAAAAGCGATACAAAGCTTTTACAAGTGATTTGTTTCTTATTTTGAAACAAAAAATAAGAACAGGAAAGTAGAGGAAATAATTGCGTAAAAAATCCCACATATTAGTTGCGAGATATCTGGCAGATCAGATGTCAGTAGAGGAGAGCCTGCAGTCCCACAGAAAAGCTTTTTGCCTTGGAAGCATTCTTCCAGATATTAAACCATCTTTTCTCACAAAAAAGCATGAGTACTTTGGAACCTTTGACGAGATCCAGACGAAAATGAGAGCACTTGTTGAGAACGGTCCCAAGGAGGGAAAGGAACGGATTTATTGGCGTCGTTTTGGCGAAGTCATGCATTATATGGCGGATTATTTTACTTTTCCACATAACAGGAATTTTACAGGAACATTGTATGAGCACAATAAATATGAGAAGCATCTGAAAAATCATTTAAAACGCTACATAGAGAGTGGGGCAGTGAACAGCCTGAAGGTTGCGCCTGTAAGCTTTGGGAGCTTTCAGGAGCTTGTGGTGCACATTCGGGATGCCCATGAGAGATACCTTATGAAAGAGAGAAACATCGCAGAGGATATACAGTATATTCTTTCCATATGTTTCCAGGTTATCCACGGAATCCTCCAGCTTGCAGCTGTACGGATAAACGGAGAACTACAGCTGGCATTTGCTGCATGAGAAAATATAAAAAGCTGTCGGAAGAGAAAATTTCCGGCAGCTTTTTTGGAAAACTTTATCCTGTGATGAAAAGTGAAAAATTTGTAAAAAAAGTCCAGATGTGGATGGGACAGTTGATTTAGAACACCGATTATGCTACAATAGTGCGTGTTAATATTTGAGACGGACTGTCTTTGAGGTAAAAATGCATACCTTTATAAAGGGGAGTAAAGGGATGTTCATACACAGAAGGGAGCATCTTTTAAATATGAAGAATAGATATCTGACGAAGTGCTTATGCATCACTGTAGCCGCAGCACTGTCTGTCAGTGGACCTGCAGCAGTTTTTGCAGCAGAGGAAGCCACTGTGTCAGGAACAGAAATCAATTTGCAGGCAGAGGAAAGCCAGGAAGAAAATGAGATACCACAGGAGGAGCCAACAGTATCTGTAGAGCCTACCAGTGTACCAGAAGAACCTACTCAGGCTCCGGTGGAACCTACCGGCACACCGGCAGAGCCTACCGGTACACCGGAAGAACCCACTCAGCCCCCTGAACCTACCGCAACGCCTGCACCGGATCCCACCCAGGAACCAACACCTACCGTGACACCGGAGCCATCAGTTACTCCAGATGCGTCTGTCACTCCTGTTCCTACTGTCACTCCTGTTCCTACTGTTACACCGGAAGCGTCGGTTACACCAACTCCTGCATTATCAGCAGAGAGCCAGAAAAAGGTAGATGACCTTATTAAAGAGATCAATAAGGTTTTCAAAATGAAATACAATGCCAAGAAGAAAAAGAAAGTCAAAGCACTGCGAAAGGCTTACAACAAATTTACCCCACAGGAAAAAGCAGCTGTGACCAACTACAAACTTCTGAAAGATATGGAAACCACCATCAAGCTTATGGGCGGAGCAGCCAAGGAAAGCAAGGAAAATGGATTTACAGACGGAATCTCTATTGATGCTATCAACGGAACTCCGGTTTATTATGCGTCTAATCTCCACGCCGGCAAGGAGTTTTATCTGAACAGCCTTGCAGAGAACTACCAGCTTACCTTCTCCGATGATTTTGCCGACATTATGGAGCAGATCGAGGAGGAGTATAAGGAACAGAACCAGCTTACAGATGCTTCGGACTCCACAGGAGGAGTGACCAGCTCCGCAGATTCGCTTTTAGTACGGAACTGGCAGGACATTCTGGCAATTTACGTATATGAGAAGAGTCTTGAAGGAGAGACCTCCTTTACGCTAGATGCTTCCAGCAAGGCAAAGCTGGCAGAAATTTTTGCAGAGATGAATCCGGTTGTCCGTGATGAAACAGAGCAGAACAAGGTTACATACGGAAACCACCATATTAATTACTACATCAAGAAGAACAGGATATCGAAATCAGAGAGGACCATCCTTAAGAAATATTTGGAAACAGACTGTCAGCTTCTCTGTGCAACTGTCACTGCAGCCAAGGGCTTTGTACGCCAGAGTGTGGGTGAGGATGTATCCGAGGAACGTGTAAATGTAATTGCAGCTGCTTATTCCCTTGTAGGAAAGGTTGGCTATTTCTGGGGTGGCAAATCTACTGTTATCGGAGTAGATCCCAGTTGGGGAACCGTAGAGCAGGTAACGGCAGAGGGAAGCCAGAGCACCGGTACGATGCGGGCCTATGGTCTGGATTGCAGTGGATTTGTTACCTGGGCAGTGATCAATGGATATAGAGACCAGTCCATGATCGCAGCAGTGGGAAGCGGAACCTCTGATCAGTGGGGGCGTGCCAATGTGGTTAGCGAGGCAGACGCACAGCCTGGAGATCTGGTATTCCAGAAAGGACCAGAAGCAGGCAGCGCCAACCATGTTGGAATCATCTGTGGAAAAACAGATGCAGGAGACTGGATCGTAGTACACTGCTCCTCCAGTAAGAATGGCGTTACAGTGGGAGAAGCATACAGCGCCAGCTTCCGTTATATCCGCCAGCCATCCTTCTATCCGAATTCACAGCAGATCGAAGAGATGAGAAAGAGCGGAAAGGCAATCACAACAGCAGATTATATCACGGGAGTAGATGTTTCCAACAGTCTGCAGGATCTGATAAAGGCAAATCTTTCCACAGTGGGAGATATGGACACCATTACCGTAGATCCTTCCGGAAACGGAGAGATTTCTCCGGGAAGCCTGTATGCAGCTAACGGTCTGCAGGCAATGTTTGAAGCAGGACAGCATATCAGCGTATTCAGTCAGATTACTTATACAGATGCAGTGGAAGTAGGAGATGCGTCAGAGACGAATGCAAAAGCGGCATCAGCTAGGGTAGGAGCTCTGACTGATTCACAGGAAAATAGGATAAAGGAGCTTGACGTTACCGGAATTACGGTGGCGAATGCTCTTCAGGAACTGCTTGGCCGTAACAATGGGCTTTAATGGTTTGAATGATAAAAAAGTGCTTCCATCCGGAATTACCGGGCAGGAAGCACTTTTTATCATAATAAATGCAGAAAGCATTTTTCAAACACACTCCAGTACAGCAGATACTTAATATTCGCTGTACTAGCGGTTAATGCCGGACAAAACATCCTCAATCCATTTATCTGTATTGTAATTATCATCAAAAAATTTTACAATGACTCCATAGGGATCCTTGTCACTGGAAAAGGCATTGGCTTCATCCGTGTCTACATGCATGGCAAGGCGGTAATTCCAGTCTACACGGACTACCACATCTGCATAAATAAGGGCACGGCCATAGCTTTTGGTAAGGACGAAAACCTCATCATTATCTTTCACCTTGAGGGCAACAGCATCTGCCGGAGTCATGTGGATATGTCGCTTGGCGACGATCACGCCATGAGAAGTGGTAAGCTCGCCCAACGGTCCAATCAGGGTGCATCCCGGGGATCCGTCTGTATTACCGGACTGGCGGATCACGCCAGGAAGTCCGATCTTTCTTGTGTCAGTAAGAGAGAGCTCTACCTGGGTTTCTTTGCGGAAAGGACCGAGAATGGCCATATTGCTGTACTCACCCTTAGGACCTTTTACCGTAAGACGTTCCTGGCAGAGATATTGTCCTGGCTGGCTTAATTCTTTTATGTAGTGAAGCTGGGCAGTATCTCCAAACAGGAAATGAAAATCTTCCTGGGAGATATGGATGTGCCTGGCTGAGGTTTCAATTGGGATTTTGGTACTCATGAGAATTGCCTCCGATATTCATGAAATAAAAAGATGCCGAAGAAATAGAGTTCCCTGCGCATCAAGCGTTTTCTTTTTGAGTTTAATCGTATTGAGAAAAAATAGCAACCTTTTTTTGGAGTAAACAGTATGAAGATACACACAGACAGTGGTTTTACCATTGAAATACAAAAAAATCATGGAATTGTTACAGAGCTGGAAGGAAATCCCCAGATTGTGGAGATTCCCCGGGAAGTAGAAGGGATTCCCATAACAGAATTGGGGGCATATCTGTTTTCCGGAAAGGACTGCCAGGTCATCCGCATTCCCCAGGGAGTGAAAAAAATCGGCAGATACGGCTTTTACAACTGCAGAAAGCTGGAAGAGCTGTGGTTTTCCAGTGATTTTACAGACCTTGGAAGTGGAGCTTTCACCGGTTGTCATGGAATCCGGAAACTGGAGATACAAATGAACGGACAGGAATCCGGGCTTAAGGAAATCCTGTCAGAGGTAGGAGAGGAGCTTCGGGTACATCTCTATGGAGAAGTGGAAGCACTTCTGTGGTTTCCAGAGTACTATGAGGAAGGTGTGGAAAATACACCCGCCAGGATTTTGATGACGGAGATTCACGGAAGCGGTCTTTATTATCGGAACTGTTTTCAGGGAAAAATATTTAATTTCCTGGAATACGATAAGCGCTTTGAAATGGCCCATGCCCAGGAATCTCCGGATTTCGTTCGTGAGCTGGTCCTTGGCCGCCTGATGTGGCCTGCAGGCCTTACAGATAGGGCGAAAGAACAGTATGAGTATTATCTGAAGGAGCATCTGGAAGAAGTGGGAATGGCACTTATCTGCCAGAAAAGAGAGAAAGAGATAGACTGGCTTTTTCATACCTGCCCTCCGGATGAGAGCCAGAGAGAACTTTTTACAAGGCTTACAGACTGTGCTGCGAAGGTTCACGCTTCGGAGATTCTCAGTATGCTGATGGACTATCAGCACATTCATTTTCCGTCAAAAAGGAGAAGCTTTGAGTTATGAGTGAGTTAGAAAAAGAAGGATCAAATCCTGCCTACGGGGTTAATCCGGTTCACGCTGCACAAAATCGCGCCATCCAGGCAGAAGGGATCTGCCATGATATTCTGGCAGGGGCGAGGAATCAGCTGTATCTGAATATGCGTTTCCTGGACTGTGCCCTTTCTGGCCTGCACTTTCAGGGCAATATGGGGGTACATCCTGTCGGAACAGATGGAACCTTCCTTTATTATCAGCCGGAAGATCTTATGGAGCTGTTCCGAAAAGATCCACAGAGGATCAACCGTGTTTATTTTCACAGCCTTTTGCACTGTATTTTTCTTCATGCTTTTCCGGAAAGGGACAGCGAGGGAAAAGTTAAAGATGACCAGCAGTACTGGAATCTGGCCTGTGACATTGCTGTGGAAACGATTATTGATGGACTGCATTTAAAATGTGTTCACCAGCCTGTTTCTATGGGAAAAAGACAGGCTCTTTCCCTGATCCTGGAGGATGGAAAGGTAATGACAGCCCAGCGCATTTACCGGAAGCTTCAGACCCTTCACCTGCCTGAGGCAAAGCTTCAGGAGCTTCGCAGGGAATTTTATCAGGATGATCACAGCAAATGGTACGACAGCCGTCCTGAGAACCCGCAGATGGTGCAAAAGAAAAAAGAGTGGGATGACATTAAAAATCGGATGCAGACGGAAATGGAAACCTTTTCCAAGGAAGCGGGCCAGGATGGAGAAGTTCTGGCAGAGCAGCTTCGTGCAGAGAATCGTCATCGTTATGATTATAGAGATTTTCTCAGAAAATTTTCTGTTTTAAAAGAAGAAATGAAAGTGGATATGGACACTTTCGATTATATATTTTACAATTATGGAATGAATCTTTATGGAAATATGCCGTTAATCGAACCTTTGGAAACAAAGGAAGAGCGGAAAGTGGAGGATTTCGTAGTAGTTATCGATACTTCCATGTCCTGCAAGGGAGAGCTGGTTCAGAAATTTCTGGAGGAAACCTGCAGTGTCCTTTCGGAATCTGAGAGCTATTCCCGAAGAATCCAGGTACATATCCTTCAGTGCGACGAGAAGGTGCAGTCCGATGTCCTTATTGAAAATATGGAGCAGCTAAAAAGATATATGGCTAATTTCACAGTAAAAGGAGGAGGCGGAACGGACTTTCGTCCTGCATTTGCTTATGTGGAACAGCTGCTGCAGGAAAAAAGATTTACCAGGCTTCGGGGGCTGATCTATTTTACCGATGGATATGGCATTTATCCGGCAAAAATGCCTACTTACGAGACTGCCTTTGTTTTTATGAAGGAAGATTATCAGGACATTGATGTGCCGACGTGGGCAATAAAATTAATTCTTGACAGCGAGGACTTAGAACATGAATATCAAGCGAGCAAAAGAGGAGATAAAAAATACCATTGAGGCGTATCTCCTGAAAAATGAATATGGAGAATATGAGATCCCTGTGATGGCTCAGCGTCCGGTCTTTCTGATCGGTGCTCCGGGAATCGGGAAAACTCAGATTATGGAGCAGATTGCAAGAGAGTGTAAAATAGGTCTTGTATCTTACACCATCACCCATCATACCAGACAGAGCGCCATTGGCCTTCCTTTTATTTCTAAGAAAGAATTTGACGGGAAGGAAATGGCCATTACCCAGTACACCATGAGTGAGATCGTGGCATCCATTTATGAAAAGATCCAGGAATCTGGTTTGAGAGAGGGAATCCTATTTATAGATGAGATCAACTGTGTTTCCGAGACACTGGCGCCGGCCATGCTGCAGTTCCTTCAGTGCAAAACCTTTGGGAGCCATAAGATACCGGAGGGCTGGCTGATCGTGGCAGCAGGAAATCCACCGGAATACAACAAATCTGTCCGGGAATTTGATGTGGTAACGATGGACCGTGTGAAGAAGATACAGGTGGAGCCGGATTTTGATGCCTGGAGAGAGTATGCTTATAGAGCTGGGGTACATCCTGCGGTTATCTCCTATCTGAACACCAGGCCAGCCAATTTCTACCGCATGGAAAGCACCGTTGATGGGAAGAATTTTGCCACTCCAAGAGGCTGGGAGGATCTGTCAAGGCTGATACAGGTTTATGAAAAGCTGGACAAAGCAGTGGATCGTGAGGTGGCAGGGCAGTATATCCAGCATCCTCAGATTTCTCGTGATTTTGCCAACTATCTGGAACTGTTCTACAAGTATCGTACAGATTACCAGATTGATGAAGTACTGAAAGGCCATATTGACGATATTCTTGTGAAAAAAGCGGCTCACGCTTCCTTCGATGAGAAGCTTAGTGTTACGGGGCTGCTTCTTTCCAGGCTTAATAAGGCCTTTCAAGCTGTGTGGAGGAAAGAGAAGAAGCTGGCTTCTTTGTTCAAAATCCTAAAGGAGAGCAAGGAGTTTCTTATGGGAAGTCAGAAGGATCAGCCTCTTGTTTATCTGGAGGATGTGAAAAACTCCTGTCAGGCAGATTTTGACAGCCAGAAGAAGGCTGGACTTTTGTCAAGGGAGGAGTGCCATCAGAAGCAGCAGATACTGGATACTTTGGAAAGCTACCTGATCAATTTGAAAAAGGAGAATGCAGAAGATGGCGAGAAGGCATTTTCTCTTTTGCGTGACTGGTTTAACCAGGAAAAAGCAGATTGTGACAGTGTTTTTGATAAGACGTCCAGGATGCTGGAATATGTGTTTGATTTTATGGAAAGTGCATTTTCCGGCGGTCAGGAGCTGGTGGTATTTATCACAGAGCTGAATACCAGCCAGCCTGCTATCTATTTCCTACAGGAGTACTCCTGTGAAAGATATTATCGATATAACAAGGAGCTGCTGTTCCGTGAAAATACCAGAGACATTCTGGAGAGGATCCGGCAGCTTGGGTAAGGAGTCTGAATGAAAAGAAGAAAACCCTGGAAATTTATTCCTGTCATCATCCTGCTTCTTTGCATTTGCCTGGGAGGACTTTACCTGTATGGAAGTGGCTACCGTCTTTCCTCTGACTGGGTTCAGGAAATTGGCAACACACTTACAGACTATGCGCCGGAAATATTCTCCGGGGAGCCGAAGGAGATTCGGGAGCTAAGAAGGCAGGAGGTGGCACAGACAGATACCGGTCATCAGGAATACTATTTTGGCCTTCTAAATGAGGAAGAGCAGCGGGGATATCGGGAGATGCTTACGGGCATCCGGGCAAGAGAATCCGAATTTTATCTTACGATTTATGATGACAATACAGTAAATAAGGTGTATCATGCTGTGTTGATGGATCATCCGGAACTGTTCTGGGTACATAATCGCAAGCAGGTTTACAAGACAACCTTTTCCAATGGAAATTACTGCCTGTTTTCTCCGGGTTACAGCTATACGGATATAGAAATGGAAGAAATCCAGCAGGCAGCAGATGCAGCCTGTTTGGCAGTACAGCAGCTCCTTCCGGAGGGGGCTGATGATTACGAGAAAGCCAAGACGGTGTATACATACCTGATTGACAATGCGGAATATGTGGAATCGGAGGATGACCAGAGTATGGCTGGTATTTTCTGGAAAAAGCAGGCCGTGTGTGCCGGCTATGCCGGAGCTGCCCAGTATCTGCTGGAATATCTTGGAATTCCCTGTATTTACGTAGAAGGAAAGACGGCAGGAAGCACAGAGGGGCATGCCTGGAACATCATCACTCTTGATGGAGAATATTATTATTTTGACGTGACCAATGGAGATCAGCCTGAGTTTCTGGAGGGAGACGCAGTACAGCTTGCGGAGCATAAGACGATTATCTATGATTACCTGTGCCCGTTTCCCTGGGAATATGAGATGACTTATACGCCCTCTGGGGAATTTGCCGTACCAGCCTGTACCGCAACTGCTAAGAACTTTTATGTGCTTAACCAGGGATGCTTTGACAGCTATGATTATCAGGAAATTGCTGCCTACTGCAGAATGCGTCTTGACAATGGGGCTGCTGTTATACGGTTTAAGTTTTCTGATCAGTCTGCGTTTGAGCAGGTCAAGGCAGATTGGATCAACGGGGATGCCATTCAGGAGGTGGCCAGGTATTATATGAGTCTGTATGGGATGAGCCAGGTGGAATATCATTATGGTATTCTGGAGAATATGAAAACCATTTATTATATGTTTTAAACAGGCTTTGGTATAGAAACGAAAGGAGGGCTAAAATGACGGAAATTTTAAGAAATGCCCTGAATATTGCAGGGCGTATTCACGATATGCAGGCAACAGGAACCTTGGCAATGGCTGCCTTTTCTGTAGTGCTGGTATTCGGACTTTTAAATTGTATCCTTGGTTATCGGCTTTTGCGATTCTGGATGATGATCTTTGGATTCCTTCTGGGAGCGGCAGCCGGACTGTTTGGCGTTTACCAGATGGGCGTGGGCAGTAAGGGGCTTTACGTAGCAGGAATGGCAGGTGCCGGAATACTTTTGGCAATCATAGCTTTTGTTATATTTAAGGCTGGTATTTTTATTATGGGGGCTGGGATCGGATTGCTTCTGACGGTCTATATGATTCATCCTACTACTTCCTTTACCTTCTTTATCTGTCTGCTTGTAGGAGTTGGAATTGGTTTTCTTGCCCTTAAGTTTGAGCGGGAAGTGATCATAGTGGGAACCAGTATTTTAGGTGGGGTTCTGTCTGGCTTTGCCACTGCCAAGCTGGTGAAAATGGAGGAAATTCCCTTTGGCATCATATTCTCCGTAGGCTTTGCTCTTGTGGGAATGCTGATCCAGTTTGCGATTAACAGATCAAAGTATGACGACTATGAAGAATCGGAGGAAGAATACAGACCGGTAAAGCAGAGAAAAAACCAGAGCCATTATACTCAGGACGGAGTCCGGATACATAGCTCCAGAAGGGAGGACCGGCCGTATGGCGGCGGTTCCCCGGCTGGGGGAAGATATCCGGAGGACGGGTATCAAAATGGAAATTACCAGAATAGAACTCTTCAGAATGGAAGTTATCAAAATGAAAATTATGCTGAGGAAAGATACCGGGAGGGCAATTATCAGGAAGCTCCTTATTCGGATGAATATGAGCGTGAAGAGGATATGGACACCCAGGAACTGCTGGATGAATATGGCGTAGATGAGGATGAGGTGATCGAGGAATATCTGGAGGATTACTACGGAGAGAACAAAAGAAAGAAAAAGAGTGCAAGCCCTTATCAGCAGAAAAAGAAGAAAAAGCGTTGACAGAATATGAACAGCAAATCTGCGTATAGTTCTGGATTTTGTCAACAAAAAGAAAAACCAGTGGAAAGCTTTAAATAACAAGCCCCACTGGTTCTTTTTCGTATTTTTTATTAAAATTCAATTTCTTTTAAATATCTTCCCAGAGCATTCTGCCAGGTTGGAAGAGGAGTGAATCCGTTTTCCACAAGCTTTTTCTTGTCCAGACGGCTGTTGAAAGGACGGGCTGCTTTGGAAATTCCGTATTCTGCAGTGGTAACAGGAAGAACAGTTACTTTATCTTCCCTGTATTCTTCGTGGCCAAGCTGTACGGCCTGGCGGAAGATTTCCTTCGTGAAATCGTACCAGCTGATATAGCCACCCTCATTGGTTGCGTGATAGTAACCATACTTATCTGTGAGAATCATATCGATCATCAGGCGGGCAAGGTCATAGGTATAGGTAGGGGTACCAATCTGGTCCTTTACTACCTTTAAGGTATCATGAGTTTTAGCAACATTCAACATAGTTTTGATGAAATTCTTTCCGTTTTTACCAAATACCCAGGCAATACGGATGATAAAGAATTTTTCCACGTTGTTGTAAACGGCAAGCTCACCGTCAAGCTTTGTCTGTCCGTAAACGTTCAAAGGCTTGTAATCCTTGCAGTCCGGCTCCCAGGGAGTCTCGCCCTGACCATCAAACACATAATCTGTAGAAAGATACATCATTTTGATGTCAAGCTTTTTACACACCTTTGCAATGTTCTCTGTGCCAAGTACATTAACACGGCGAACCAGCTCCTGCTTGTCCTCGTCCTCAGCTGCATCTACAGCCGTCCAGGCTGCACAGTGGACAACGCCATCTACACCAGCCTCGGTGATTGCCTTTTCTACAGCAGCTGCATCTGTGATATCTACGGATACATATGGCATGGAGGTAACAGCAGTGCCGTCCTGGATTCCGTTGTATACAGGAGCAAGGTCAGAGCCTATCCCTTCATAGCCCCGTTTGTGGAGTTCATTCATTACGTCATGGCCAAGCTGTCCGGCCACGCCTGTTACAAAAAGTTTCATATTTGTAAGCCCTCCTTAGCGGTTGCCATACATTTTCTCATAATAATTCTGATATTCACCGGAAATAATGGTTTCCCACCATTCCTTGTTGTCCAGGTACCATTGAATGGTTTTCTTGATACCGTCGGCGAATTTTGTTTCCGGAAGCCAGCCAAGTTCGTTGTGGATCTTAGTTGGGTCGATGGCATAACGCATATCATGACCCTTACGGTCTGTTACGTATGTGATCAGACTTTCTGGTTTATCCAGTTCCTTGCAGATAATCTTTACGATGTCAATGTTCTTCATTTCATTGTGGCCGCCAACGTTATAAACTTCACCTACACGACCCTTGTGGATGATCAGGTCGATGGCTCTGCAGTGATCCTCGACGTACAGCCAGTCACGGACATTTTCGCCTTTGCCATAAACCGGAAGAGGCTTGTCATTTAATGCATTTGCAATCATAAGCGGAATCAGCTTTTCCGGGAAATGATATGGTCCGTAGTTGTTGGAGCAGCGGCTGATGGAAACAGGAAGTCCATAGGTTCTGTGGTAAGCAAGTACCAGAAGGTCGGCAGAAGCCTTGGAAGAGCTGTAAGGGCTGCTTGTGTGGATAGGAGTTTCCTCCGTGAAGAAAAGGTCTGGCCGGTCAAGGGGAAGATCACCGTAAACCTCGTCAGTGGAAACCTGATGGTAACGCTTGATTCCGTATTTGCGGCAGGCATCCATAAGTACAGCAGTTCCGATAATGTTGGTGTTCAGGAATACTTCCGGATTCTCAATGGAACGGTCTACATGGCTCTCTGCTGCGAAATTTACAACCATGTCAGGATGCTCTTCTTCAAAAAGCTTGTAGACAGCTTCACGGTCTGTAATGCTCTCTTTTACGAAGCGGAAGTTTGGATTGTCCATAACTGGTGCAAGAGTGGAAAGGTTGCCCGCATAGGTCAGGCAGTCCAGACAGATGATGCGATAGTCCGGGTGTTTTTTTAACATATGGAAAATAAAATTGCTTCCGATAAATCCGGCGCCGCCGGTAACGATAATGTTCATTTTATAATCTCCTTTGCATGAAATATGAAATATTGTGAGGGCTTTTTTAGTGGAGGACATCCATGTATTTGCCGTCAAGTACATCCTTTAAGTACTGGCCATACTGGTTTTTTTTCAGGATATTGTAAACCTCCATGACCTCTTCCTTGGAAATCCAGCCGTTTAAGTAAGCAATTTCCTCCAGGCAGGCAATTTTACGATGCTGATGTGTTTCTACAGTTTTGACAAAGTTGGTTGCATCTACAAGGCTTTCGTGTGTACCGGTGTCCAGCCATGTGAAGCCCTGTCCCAGAAGTTCGACGTTTAACTGGCCTTTTTCCAGATAAATACGGTTCAGGTCTGTGATTTCAAGCTCGCCTCTGGCACTTGGTTTTAAGTTCTTTGCATATTCTACAACCTTGTTGTCATAGAAGTAAAGTCCTGTGACACAGTAATTGCTTTTTGGCTGTGCAGGCTTTTCCTCAATGGAAATAGCTTTTCCATTGGAGTCAAATTCTACGATACCGAAACGCTCCGGATCATCTACGTAGTAACCGAAAACAGTGGCACCTTTTCCTGCATTTGCATTTTCCACTGCTGCTTTCAGACGTTTCTTCAGGCCGTGTCCTGCGAAAATGTTATCACCCAGAACCATGGCAACGGTATCGTTTCCAATAAATTCTTCACCGATGATAAAGGCCTGTGCCAGTCCGTCTGGGCTTGGCTGTACCGCATAGGTAAGTTGAACACCGAACTGATGTCCATCTCCCAGAAGCTCCTGGAAACGTGGAGTATCCTGAGGAGTGGAAATGATCAGGATGTCACGGATTCCTGCATTCATAAGAACAGACATTGGATAGTAGATCATAGGTTTATCATAAATTGGAAGCAGCTGCTTGGAGGTAACCATTGTCAACGGGTAAAGTCTGGTACCGGATCCACCGGCTAAAATAATTCCCTTCATAAAACATTTCTCCTTTTGTATTTGTGATGATTCTGCCGGAAATGAAAAATAAGTCGCTCCTTTTGCTGTTCCGGCATCTTAATTGTAAATATATTATAAAAG
>ERZ1035006.370-NODE-370-length-36249-cov-4.314693_pt1 | contig 36249 bp, 36 predicted proteins | sample MGYA00520694_ERZ1035006 | MGnify/ENA primary metagenome ERZ1035006 (study PRJEB33766, sample SAMN09781746) | gut metagenome | biome: gut microbiome | host: Homo sapiens | place: Madagascar | study: EMG produced TPA metagenomics assembly of the PRJNA485056 data set...
ATAATCCGATCGAACGAGAAAATCGCTTTCTCAAGACTGGTCGCGTGCGCTAAAATAATATGTTTACGAAATCGGACTTCGGTCCGAAAAACATTTTCCCCATTGTTTGCTCTAGGAGAGTATTTACTCATGGCTCACGTTGTTTGTGAAGCATGCATCGGTTGCAAGCGCACCGACTGCGTGGATGTTTGCCCGGTCGACTGCTTCCACGAAGGCCCCAATTTTGTCGTGATCGATCCCGACGAATGCATCGATTGCGCCGTGTGCGTGCCCGAATGCCCCGAAGCCGCCATTTTCTGTGAAGAAGACGTTCCCGCCGATCAGCAGGAATTCATCGCTTTAAACGCCGAACTCGCCCACCAGTGGCCCTCGATTACGCGTAAGAAGCCCTATCCTGATGATGCCGACGAATGGGTGGGTGTGCCCAACAAGCTTCAGTATTTGAAGCGTTAATTCATTAACGAATCCGCAAAAATTGCCGGAGTTGATTTATGTCTGCCGTCACAACGAAAGTTATTGCCGCTACGGCCGTTGCCGATAATGTCGTGCGTTTGGATATCGCCGTTCCTGAAAACTGCACTTGGAAAACGGGCGAATTTGCGCGTTTGGCTCTGCCCGGCGCCGATGAAAGCCAGTGGCGCTGCTACTCGATCGGCTCTGCAACGGGCGCCGACAAGCTCACTTTCTTTATTGCTCGCGTTCAGGGCGGCGCCGTGAGCCCCAAGCTCTGCGCTTTGAAAGCCGGTGACGACATTCAGGTCGACACCGAAATGTGCGGTATGTTGATCGAAGACCGTCTGGAACCCAACGGCAAGGATTTGTGGCTCTTTGCTACCGGCACGGGCGTTGCGCCCTTTATCGGCGTGGCCGACGATCCGGCCATCATGGACAAGTACGAAAACGTCATCTTGGTGCACGGTGTTCGCAACTTTAACGAGACGTCCTACGTGGGCCAAAATATCAAGTTGCAGGATAAGCTGCGTGCCGTTGCTTGCGTGACGCGCGAAAAAGCCATGATCCAAAAGCGCATTCCGGACGCTATCCGCGACGGCGATCTTGAACGCCTCGTGGGTTTGGAAATTACGCCCGAACGCTCTCGCGTTATGCTGTGCGGCAACCCGGCCATGGTCAAGGGCGTGCGCGAACTGATGAAAGAGCGTGGCATCGTGAGCCCGCGCGGCGGCAAGCCCGGTCAGCTTTTGGCCGAAAACTTCTGGCTCTAACGAAACTGTCCGCTTTTAGTCTGACGCGTGTTGCTCGCCTGAAACGATCGACACGCGTCTTTTGTATTTTTTGACCCCGTATCCACTCATGACTTTAGAAGAAGCGCTTTTAGATACGCTGCCTCAAACCCAATGCCGACAGTGCGGCTTTGACGGCTGTGCGCAATATGCCAAGGCCTTGGCCCAAGGTTCTGCCTGCGCCAATCGTTGTGCTCCCGGCGGTCAGGCCGGTGTGGAAAAACTCTCGCACCTTTTGGGTGTCGAGCCCTCATTGCTTGACCCCGAATACGGCAAGGAACTTCCTTTTGCCGTCGCCAAAATCGATGCCAAGCGTTGCATGGGCTGCGCACTGTGCGCGGTTGCCTGCCCCGTGGAAGTGATTTCCGGTGTGGCCAAGCATCTTTTTGCCGTGATTGAAAATGAATGCACGGGTTGCGGCCTGTGCGTGTGCGCCTGTCCGGTCAATGCCGTCGAAATGCACGAAGTTAACCGAACTTGGACGCATGAAGATGCCATGAAGGCAAAAGTTGCTTTTGAAAGAGCCAATGCGCGCCGTGCCAAGGTCAAGGAAGATCGGCTCAAAGCGATTGAACGTCAAACGCAAGCCAAAAACGACTTTTTAGCTGCTGTATTGATGAAGGCTAAGGGGCTTCAAGCATGAACAACGCCAAACGAAACGAGATCGTGCGCATCTTGGCGCAAGTTCGCCCTAATCCGGTGAGCGAACTCAACTGGAACAATCCTTTTGAATTGTTGATTGCCGTGATGCTCTCGGCACAAGCCACCGACAAGGGAGTGAATGCCGCCACCCCTGCCCTTTTTGAGGTCGCACCGACCCCGCAGGCCATGTCGACGATGACGGTGGAAGAAATCGAAAACCTTATCAAAACGATCGGGCTGTATCGCAACAAGGCCAAGAACGCTTTGGCGATTGCAAAGATCCTGTGCGAGAAGTTTGACGGTCAGGTGCCGGACAATTTCGACGACTTGATCACATTGCCCGGTGTAGGTGAAAAAACCGCCAAGGTCGTGCTCAACGTCGCTTTCGGCAAGCCTTATATTGCCGTCGACACCCATATCTTTCGCGTGGCGCACAGAACCGGGATGTCGAACAAGGCAACGCCCTCTGAGGTCGGTGCACAGTTGGAAAAGTGTCTTGACAAAGAACTTCTCTTAAACGCGCATCATTGGATTTTATTGCACGGTCGCTATTGCTGCAAAGCCAGAACACCGGACTGTAAAAACTGCCCGATTGTGGAGTTGTGCGAGTTCAAGGAAAAGAATTTATAACACTCTGACAAAAAGCCCCGAAAAGAAAGTTCCTGTTCGGGGCATTGTCATCTTTATGACGTTTGAAGCAGCTTGGCAAAATCGCGATCGAGTTTCTTCAAAGCCTTGTCGATTTCGTCTTTCTTCTGTTTCGACCACTTCTGTTGTTGACCGACGGCGGTATCAAAGCGCTTGAAAGCTTTTTGAAGTTCCGCACCTTGCGGACCGCCTGCCGTTCGACGATTGGCAACGATGGCTACCGGATCCAATGTCTGCAGGAACAAGCTCTCGGGCATCGGACACTCGGCGGGACCTTGCGGATACTCTTTGGCAATCACTTCGGCATAGATGCGCTTGACTTCACTGTAGGGGAACTCCGACGGCCGGATGTTATTGGCCTTGGCATAGCCCACAATGCCGCTTGCCACATGGTGCCCCACACGAAACGGCAACTTGTATTCGCGCATGAAGACATCGGCCACTTCTTGGCTTGCCGTCCAGTCGTTGTTGAGTTCCTCCAAAGCGCGTTGGGGATCGATGCGCAACGCCTTCAAAATGCGCTCAAGCTTATCCAACGCTTCGACGGCACCGTCGACCATGGCCGAGCTCGTCTTGACCGACTTCGGATCGCTCATGCCCGGCGGAATGTTGTGCGCCAACAAAATGACGGTATGCGCCGCGCCGATCGTTTCGCTTGCCGTCACACGCGTGCTGTTCAGTAACCCCGGATTTCTCTTTTGCGGCATGGCCGAGGAAACATAGGTGTTGCCGCCGCCCTCTTCCAACAAAATCCAAGGACGCGGTTGCGCATACTGCACCAACACGTCTTCAACGAAAGAGCCCACACGCAGGGCAATGCTCGTCACGATTCCGGCCATCTCGACGGGGCCGTCTACCGACTTCATTTGCGCGGCGTCGTAGGCATTGAGCACCGGACCGTCAAAGCCCAAGTAGTTGGCCATGCGCTCTCGGTTGAGCGGCCAACTCGTGCCGTTTAAAACAGTCGTGCCCATCGGACAACGATTGAGCCGCGCATAGTATTCGCGAATCTTTTGCTGATCACGCTCAAAGCTTGCCAAGTAGCCCATGAGGTAGTGCGCGTAACTGTTGGGTTGAGCGGCGACACCGTTGGTGTAATTGGGTACCACGGTTTTTTCCTGGGCTTTAGCCAAAGCCAACATCGTTGCCATAACGGACGTAAGTTTTTCGCTCAATTTCAGGGCATTGTCGCGGGCAATCGCAGACTCGTAGGTGGCGTGCATGTCTTGGCTCGAGCGCCCGATATGCAGCATCGTCACATCCATACCGGCTTCTTGGATCAAAAGCGGCTCAAAACGAATCACCTGCGCCGGACGAGGACCGCCCTTGGCATTGCCCTTGTCAATCACGGCTTGGATGCCTTGGGCAACTTTGTGTCGCACGGACTTGTCAAGCAACCCTTCGTCGCTGTTAATTACCGCTGTGGCTTTGTTCATTTCTCCAAGCCAAAAGAACTGGTCTCTGGGGACTTCCTGAGCCGTCACGGAATAAGCTAAGCATAGTGTCAATGCGGTTATCGTCAGTTTGATTTTCATATATTTATCTCCCTCAGTCCGAAATTGCCGAGGTTTATCTTTGTTCTTCGGATTGCTTTCGGGGTTTTGTCTGTATCGATTGTCTCGATTGTACTCGTCGTCGGGTGTATAGTTTTGTGATTATGCATTTCGAACTGATTCTGTATGTGATCGCTGGTGCTGCCGCCGGCGGCTTTGTCAACGGCCTGGCGGGATTCGGCACCGCACTGATGTCTTTGGGCATCTGGCTTCAGGCCATGCCCTCGGAGCAGGCTGTCCCGATTGTGGCGGCGATGTCAGTGATCAGCGGCGTTCAAAGTGTGTGGCTCACGCGCCATACATTATCCAAAGGCATCAAACGTTTGCCGCGATTTTTAATTCCGGCTTTGATCGGTTTGCCCATCGGCACCATGGCCTTGTCTATCATCGATCCGTCGGTGATCAAACTGACGATTGCCGGTTTGATGCTTCTTTACAGTGTCTTTTTCACGTTCAAAACGCGTCTGCCCAAGTTCGAGCGCGACTATCCCGCAGCCGACGCAACCGTGGGTTTGGCGAGCGGCCTTTTGGCAGGCGCTGCGTCCTTGTCGGGCGTACTGCCCACCATGTGGTGTGCGCTTCAACCTTGGAGCAAGCATGAAGTTTCGGCACTGCTGCGTCCCTTTAATGTGATCGTCTTGGGGATTGCCACCGCCGTTTATGCATTCAAAGGCTACTTCACGTGGGATACTCTGGTCATGATGGCCATTGCATTGCCCTCCACCATCATTGCCACGCAAGTGGGCATTGCTTTATTTAAGCGCCTCACGGACAATCAATTTAAAAACCTTCTGGTGTGTATGATGGTTTTAAGCGCCGTGAGCCTGATCATTCGAGAGCTCGTTTTCTAACTCAAATTTTCAAACCATGACCGAAAAATACCAATTTCAGTGCGACTACATTGCAGGATGCCATCCTGCCGTTTTGAAAGCTTTGACCGAAACCAATTTGGTGGAAGTGCCGGGTTATGCCGAAGACAAGTTTTGCGAAGAAGCTTCCCAACTGATTCGCAAGGCATGCGATTTGCCCGAAGCGGCCGTTCACTACTTTGCGGGCGGCACGCAAACCAATCTGACGGTCATCAGTTCCGTGTTGCGCCCGCATCAAGGTGTTGTGGCGTGCGATTCGGGTCACATCGAAGCGCATGAAACGGGGGCCATTGAAGCCACGGGACACAAGGTTCTGACAGTGCCTGCTGTGGACGGCAAGGTCACGTCTGACAATCTCAAAAAACTCTGTCAGGACTATTTCGACAACGAAGAAAAGGTGCTTTTGGTTCAGCCGGGCATGCTCTACATTTCGTTTCCGACGGAAACCGGCACGATCTATTCACTGCAAGAACTCGAAGAGTTGGCTGCGATCTGTAAAACCTACGGCCTTTTCTTTTACATCGACGGCGCACGTTTAGGCTACGGTTTGGCAGCCAGTCCCGACGTCAAAATCACCGACATTGCGCGCTTGGCCGACGCTTTTTACATCGGCGGCACCAAGTGCGGAACGTTGGGCGGCGAAGCGTTGGTGATTAAAAACGAATTTCTCAAAAAAGACTTTGCCGCTTTAATGCGCCGCCAAGGCGCGCTTCTGGCCAAAGGTCGTTTTGCAGGCGTGCAGTTTCTGGCGTTGATGACCGACGACCTTTATTTCAAGGTCGGAGAAAAAGCAGTTGCCATGGCGATGCGTCTTCGCCAAGCGTTTTTGGATGCAGGGTGCGAACCCGCGGGCAACTCGCCCACCAATCAGCAGTTCTTCATCCTCACGCCGGGTCAAGCCGAATTTTTGTCTCGCAAGTACCGCTTTGAAAACTGCGGTAAAACAGCCGACGGACGTCTCACGGTGCGGTTTTGCACGGCTTGGTCGACCAAGGAAGAAGTGGTCGATGAACTCATTGCCAACATTGCCAAAATCAAAGGTTTGTAAGCGTTCACGCACTGGACAAGACACGGGCAAAGCCTACGAAAAGCTTCGCCCGTTTGTTTGAGTGCGGTTGAGCGTCTACTTCAGCCACCCCTTTTCTTTTAAGAATGCATCGACAAAGGGACGGCGTTCTTTACCCATGATCGAGCAGACTTCTCCGCCCCAGGTGCTCTTTTTCGGATTGCGCTTTCGATTGGCAAAGTACTCGGTCAAGGTTTTGCCATAGTCTTCCAAGGCTTCCAAGTCGGGCTCGACATAGCGCTCGGTCATCACGGTCAACTTTTGCGGCAGACGCGGTTTGACTTCGTTTTTGTACGCAGGGTATCCGAAGGCCAAGCCCATTAACGGCAAGGTATTTTGCGGCAACTCTAAAAGCTCTGCCACTTCCTTGATGTGGTTGCGCAGACCGCCCACATACACACCCCCGAGGCCGAAAGATTCCATGGCCGTATACGCGCTTTGCGCCGCAATGCCGGTGTCGGTGCAACCCACAATCAGCTGCTCGGCCCAACCCAAATCGGAATCGGGAACGGTCGCCAAGTTGCGATGATAATCTGCCACAAACACCCAAAATTGAGGGGCCGTGATCACGTGCTTTTGGTTGCCGGCGTATTCGGCGAGCAATTTGCGCTTTTCCGGGTCGTTCACGCGAATAATGCTCGTTACTTGCAAAAAGCAGGAGCTTGCCGCAGCAAAAGCACAATCGAGAATGGCTTGGCAAATATCTTCGGGAACCGGTTTATCCAAATAGTCGCGCACCGAAGTGTGTGCCATGAGTTGTTCGACCACAGCATTTGTCGCTCTCGTCATTTTTGTTTCTCCAAATTTCAGTAGGTGCTTTCGATTTCTTTGACTTTGGCGTACAAAGCGCGATTCACAGGCACTTCGACACCCAAAACCTCGGCCTTGCGAATCACGGTGCCGCTAAAAAGCTCCACTTCGCTCGCGCGTTTGGCAAGCCCGTCTTGACGCATCGAGGGCATCCCGTCGGGATTGAGGCTGTCGGCCAATCGCAAGTATTCGTTTAAGTCGTCTTCGGTGACGCGAACGCCCGCTTTATCGGCCACGGCAATGACTTCGCGCATGGCGGCAACGAATTCGTCACGGATGGGACCCTCGGCCTGAACATCCTTAAAGGTTCCTTTGTGAACCATTACGACTTGATTGATGCCGACATTCATCATCCATTTGCACCACTGACGACGCAAAATATCGTCTTCGTGCACATAGGGAATCTCGCAGGCAGCAAGCAAACTTTCAACGCAGTGAAGCGCTCCTTGCGCCTTGTCGCAGCCTAGTGTTTTGGGCGGCAAGCCGAGGCAAAGCACGCCCTTGTTTTCGTAAGTCAAGGTCGTGCCGACGCGCAAGGCGTCCATGCCTTGAGCCACGCAATAGAGCATCACGCCTTTTTGCAGTTTCTCTTCGATGATTTCTTCGCTTGAAATGCCGTTCAATAACGAGACCAGAACGGTGTTTTCGTCCGTAATGGGACGCGCAAGTTCGATCGCCGCATCCAAGGCCGTGGCTTTCACACCGAAAAGAATCAAGTCGGCCGGTGCCCCGTAAGTTTCAGGCGTAGCAAAAGAAAAGTTGCAGGCCTGCCCGTTGGCCGTGACGGCACTTCGTTGATAGCGTGCAATACGATCGCGATCGGCCACCACCGTGACGGTGCCCGCAGGCAATGCGCGGCTTAGCAGATCGGCATACAGAATGCCCAAAGCACCCATGCCGATCACGGCAATGCGTTGAAAATTCGGTTGAGTCATTTTTGTCCTTGTACTTGATTTTGTTCCTGCATTTTACTCACTGTCGTAGTCGGCAATGGCGGTAAACAAAACTTCGGCACCGAGCATGAAGTCTTCGATTTTCATTTTTTCGTTCGGGTTGTGCGAGCCGTCTTGGTTGGCAACAAAAATCATGCTTGCAGGCACACCCATGTTGGAGAGCACGGCCGCATCGTGCCCGGCGCCGCTCGGAATATAGCGCGCAGGGATTCCGGCTTTTTGCGCGGATTGGGCCAAATGGTCGATCAATTTGGCGTCAAGTTTTGCGGGCTCGCACACCAATAGGCGATCGAACTCAAACTTCACGCCTCGATCGGCGGCAGCCACGGCACATTCGGCTTCGAGCAACGCGTGGAATTGCTCCAAGGTTTCGCGCGATAAGCTTCGGATATCGATGGCAAACGTCACTTCGCCCGGGATAATGGCAATGGCTGCCGATGCGGCCGTTTTGACAACACCCATCGTAAAGACCAAGTCTTTGCCGCGCGACAACCATTCCTGCCAATGACGATCGATGTTGGTGAGAACAGAGGCCACCGCCATCACGGCATCGTGTCGATACTGACGATCCACAGCACCGGAATGTGCCGTCTGCCCGATACACATGCAGGCCTTATGACGGAAATTGCCACGAATGCCCGTGACGATCCCTACGCGATGGGTTTCGTCACTATCCAAAGTCGGCCCTTGCTCGATATGCAATTCCGTAAACGCCGCAATGCGCTTCAAATCGATTGACGTGTCGGTTCGAATCATGTCTTTGGGGTCGAACCCTGCTTCTTCGACTGCTTGCGCCAGCGTTTGGTCTTTGTCTCGATGCTTGAGATCCAAATCAGCTTGCGTGAGTTGTCCGGTCATCGCCAAAGAACCTACGTAGGCTTTGCCGAACCAAGAACTTTCTTCCATGCGGAAAACGACCAAAGTGACGTCGCGCTTCGGTGTAAAGCCGATTTTGCGCATCCAGTACAAAACGGTCATACCGGCCACGACTCCTGCCAAGCCGTCGTAGTGCCCGCCCTGCGGCACGCTGTCGCCGTGCGAACCCGTCATGTAGCAGGGCAGATCACGATTTTGGCCCGGCAGCGTCACGAACATATTGCCGCAACGATCGACTTTGACTTCTAAATCGAGCTTTTCGGCCCAAGCTTTGATATAGGCATGAACCTTATTTTCCGTTTCGCTGTAGCCTTGGCGCGAAATCCCGATCACGGGATCTTTTGAAAATTCGCGAATTTCGTCAAACGTGGTTTGTGCAAATGCTTTGGCGCCTTCGCGCAGTCTTTGGTCGGTCATGTTTTTCTCCCGATATTTGTTGTCTTTCGAGCAAAGCTCGCAGTGTCGATAACTTTACGCCGACGGATGCAAAAAGAAAAAATCCGACCGAACTTACTTCTCGAAAGCGCCTCGACACTACGCGTGTCGCCCTTGCTGCGCTTTGGAAGACCCCAAAATTCGGTCGGATGCGAAAAGTTGAAATTTTATTGGATTAAGCTTATATACGATCCCTTAAGTTACTCGATACGTTCGCCGTGCAAGGCCAAATCCAAGCCCATGCGTTCTTCGTCGGTCGTGACACGAATACCGATCACCTTGTCAACAAGGGTCATCAAAAGCCAGGTCATGCCGCCCGAGAAGACGATCGTTGCCACCACGCTCAAGGCCTGAATGCCGAGCTGCGTGCCGATATCCAAGGTGGGTGCGCCGGTAATGGCAGAGCTTGCAAACACACCTGTCAACAAGGCCCCCACAATACCGCCCACACCGTGCACACCGAAGGCATCCAAAGAGTCGTCCCAGCCCATCATGCGCTTTAAGACCGTGGCACCCCAGAAGCACACCGCGCCGCCAATCAAACCCATTACGAGAGCTGGCATGGGACCGACGAAACCCGAAGCCGGCGTAATGACCACCAAACCGCCGACAGCGCCCGAAATCAAACCCAAGAGCGAGGGCTTGCCGCGGATGATCCATTCGCATGCCATCCAAGCCACACCGGCAGCGGCAGCAGCAATCTGCGTCACTAAAATAGCCATCACGGCGCGTTCGTTGGCAGCCAAACCAGAACCTCCGTTAAACCCGAACCAACCGATCCAAAGAATGCAGGCACCGATCATGGCAAAGGTAAGGTTGTTCGGACTCATGGGTTCGCGGCCGTAGCCCAAGCGCTTGCCCAGAATCAGGCAGCCGACCAAACCTGCAACACCGGCGTTAATGTGGACGACCGTGCCACCTGCATAGTCCAATGCGCCCATATCGAAGAAGAAACCGCCTTCACACCACACCCAGTGGCAAATCGGTGCGTACACGCAAACCGACCACAGGATCATGAAAACCAACATGGCCGAAAACTTCATGCGTCCCACAAAGGAGCCAATCATCAAAGCTGCGGTCAGCACAGCAAAGGTCATCTGGAAAATGACAAAGAGCAATGTCGGAATACTTCCCGTCATCGAATGAATGTCGATACCCGACAAGAAGGCCTGAGAAAAGTTGCCGATCCAGGGGTTGCCCGGTGTAAAGGCCAAGGAATAGCCCACGGCAAACCAAACGATGGTCAAGGCACAGCAAATGACGGTGGTCTGTGCCAAAACGGAAAGCACGTTCTTTTTGCGCGACATGCCGCCGTAAAAAAGTGCAATACCCGGAATCGTCATAAAGAGAACCAAAGTGGTTGCCACCAACATCCAGGCCACATCAGCCTTGTCCATCACCGATTCGGCGGCAAAAGCGGGCGCTGCTATCAGGCTCAAAAGCAAGGCAACGGGGGCCGAAATTCTGACGTCTTTCATTTTTTACCCTTTTTTGAAATGAATTCTTAAATCGCCTCTTCGTCCGTTTCACCGGTACGGATGCGCACTGCCTGTTCGAGGTCAAAGACAAACACCTTGCCGTCGCCGATGCGACCGGTACGGGCTGCATTCACGATGGCTTCGACCGTCGTATCGAGCAAACTGTCGGGCACGGCCACTTCGATTTTGACCTTGGGTAAAAAGTCCACCACATATTCGGCACCGCGATAAAGTTCGGTGTGCCCCTTCTGACGACCGAAGCCCTTGACTTCGGTGACCGTCACCCCATCGATGCCGCTCGCGGAGAGTGCTTCGCGCACTTCGTCGAGCTTAAACGGCTTAATCACGGCTGTGATCCATTTCATAAGAGTTCTCCCGGTTAGATTCCCTGTGTATTTTTTAAGTTTTTGAGATTGCTCAACAATCTCATTTTCACCGGTCATAAAGCAAAGAACGTGCCAGAAATTTTTAATGAACGCTTCGTTTCTTGTCTTTGCCCGCGGGACAAGGCAAAAACGCATATGGAGATTGCGGGATATCGGGCACAGGTTCGATACCTTAAAGAAATGTGCAATTTCGGTGCGCACCACCATGGAAAACCCGTGCACCGAAACGATTCAGTAATTTGTCGCATCTGTTTTGCGTTAAGGACAAAAACGCAAATGTCTTCGCTGTGCTTGGGCTAAGAATGCTCTGCCACAATGTTTCGGGTGAAGAACTTCTATTGGGGGCTGTCGTGTTTGTCGATTGGGAACTCTCGATTCTGGAAAGCATCCGCCTGGCAACGGACAGTGACGTCTTTCGTCATGTGATGGTGGCGGTGAGCACGATTGGAAACGCGGGGGCCGTATGGATTGCTTTGGCTGTCGTACTCTTGGCTTTCCAAAAGACACGTTTAGCCGGACTCACCGTATCCGTTTCGCTTCTCTTGAGCCTTATTTTCTGCAATCTGACGTTGAAACCTGCCGTCGAGCGCCTGAGGCCATGTGACATTTCCGATCAACTCACGCAAATCATCCCTTGCCCCACAGACTTTTCCTTTCCTTCGGGGCACACGTCGGCTGCGTTTGCCGCCGCTGTCGCCGTGATGTTCTTTTTCCCGAAGTACGGCAGCCTTGCGCTTGTTTTAGCCGCAGTGATGGCGTTTTCGCGTCTTTTTCTCTTTGTGCATTTCCCAAGCGACGTGCTTTTCGGCCTTGTTTTGGGCTCGACCTGTGCACTTACGGCCTTCGGTGCCGTACGGTTTTTCTGCACGGTTTTGTTGACGAAGTTCAGACGCGATCGGCACTTGGGTTAAGCGGCAACCGTTACGCGACCTTGTCTTGTGTCGATGCTTTTTGGTGTGCCCTATGGCCTGACAGCGTCATGAGAACACTTGCCGCCATGAGACCCGCGCAAATGTAAAAAAGAGACGCGACACTGATGGCTGCCAAAATCGTCCCGTAGGCCATGGGCAAAGCAAAATGCGTGCCGTTGGTAATCGTCGTGCGAATCCCGAAGGCCTCGCCGGCGCGCCCCACGGGTGCATTCGATTGAATCAAGCTCATGATATTGGGATTGGCAATACCCAACCCGCAACCGAGAATTGCGGCAATGACCATTAATGGCGCCATCGTGGTAAAACTCGGGAAAAGCGCATAGCCGATGCCGCTTAAGACCAAACAGGCCGTCAGGCACTGCCACTCTTGCAAGAGTTTGCTCAAAGTCGACTGCAAGGCTCTCACCAAGAATGTCGCCACGTAAAAGGTGCCGACCAACCAACCGATTTCGGAGGCAGAAAGTCCCACCGAAGTGCCGTACACGGGAAACATAAATGTTTCCAAATCCCACGCCATGGAAATGATCGAGCTCACAATGAGGATACGGCACAGTCTCGGATCTTTGAGTAGGTCGTAAGCACGCCGGGCAAACTTTCTTGGCTTGGGCAAAGGAATGTCTGCCAACTCTTTGTAGGAAACAAAGTACATTGTTACGCCCACCAACACCATTAAGGCTGCAGCTCCGTATGCCGCGTCGTAACCGAAGCCGTCGATGAGGTATCCGGCCAAAACGGGCGTTGAGAAACCTGCCACGGAATTGCCCATCGTAAGCCACGCAAAAAACTTCGTGCGACTGCCTTCCACCGAACAGGCACCCACGAGATAGTTGCTGACAATGGCAACGACCATCGTGCCCAAACCGGCTGTCACGCAACAGACGTAAAGCGCATACATGCCGTCGACTTCCGTCGGAAAGGCCATCGGACACACGGCGGCAACCAAAAGCAAAACGGCTGAAGAAATCACAGGCTTGTGATACCCCACCCGATCGATCCAACGACCGCACAGAATCGCCAAAAATGTCGGAAACAGCGCCAAAAGAGCCATCAAAACACCGACCTCGGCGGGCGTTGCCCCATGACCCAAGGCGTCAAGCGAAGCTATGACGCGCAAGCTCATAAAGCTCGCGTTCAAAAACATCGCGAAAAAAATAATGCGCAGGATCATGGAAAAATCTCACAACGGCGGCTAAACTCAAGCGAACGGACAAATACAAACACTTCTCTTGAGTGTACTCCTTTGACGCCGGCTTGCCTGCCGATTTACCCTAAGAGAGATTCTGAGTAGACCAGTCTGTTTCCTTAGTGTCTTAGCCCTTTATTTCATGCCTATGTTAGAAGTCGAGTTAAAAAAGCAAAAATACCTTGAAAACATCAAGACCGAAAAAGGTCGCGAGCGCACGCGTCAGATGTTGGCGCACGCCATCGACACCTTTATCGAACTCGGCTATGAAGGAACGTCGCTCACAACCATCATCAACAAGTCGGGCGGCTCTCGCACCACTATTTATCAGTGTTTCGGCAACAAAGAGGGCCTGTTTGTTGCAGCGCTTGAAATGATGACTGATGACTTGTATCGCGAATGCATTTCAGGATATCGTCACGGCAGAACGTTGGTCGAAGACTTGACGGGATTCGGTCAAATTTTCCTCACGACAATCACGATGCCTCGCGCCGTAGGCGCCTTGCGTCTTGTTTATACCCAAGCTCCCGTGATCGAAGGTTTGGGCAAGTGGTTTTACGAAGAAGCTTTTGAAGCCAGCTACAAAGCTTTGGCCAAGATTTTGGAAAACCACATTGATGCCACAGTGGAAGAGCTCACACCGATGGCAGGCGTTTTTGTCGAGTCGCTCAAAGGTCGGCTTTTTCATAAAGCGTTGTGTATTCCGACCTATCAACCCGGCCAAGAAGAAATTAAAGCCGAAGTCGATTTGTGCACGGATATGCTCGTCGCATGCATTAAAGAGCGTTATTCCGGACGCTTCTCCAAGTAAAGAGTTCGGCTTAATACTGTCAAAAACGAGGAGTCGCCTAAATTTGCGAATCCTCGTTTTTCATTTGCTCAACAAATTACCCCACTATCGGGACGATGCTTTTTTCAATCTAGCGGCCCTAGCTTCAGCCTTTTTTGCCAGATCTGACAAAACTTGAATCATTGCCGTACAAAAGGGTTCGAGCTTTCCTGACTGATCTGGTTTTTCTAGCGTAGAAATAGCTGATCGAGCTTTCTTAGGACTAAACTTTCCTCCACTAGTAGCTCTTGAAATTGCGACTTCTATCCACTCTCTCCTTTCACGTACTAAGTCATCATGATTGAGATTTAGTACGCGAATGGTTGTTCTGGCAACATCGGTAGTGCCTTCAACTTTGCCATTGAGCTTAAAAATAAATTGATCGCTAACTCCTTTTTTGTGTGGAGAGCAAATTTCTTCTGTGTTATTGTCCTTGTAAACCGCTCCGTATTCGACATTTTTAGGTGCCGACGTCACTCCTCTCTCCGGATAGCAAGCGATCATATTTTTAAAATCCAACGATTTTTCACTAAATTGACTTTGAGAAAAAAAATGCTCTACATGAGAAGTCCGCATCGTGATCCTTTTCATTGTGTAGGCACAAAGGTAACCTTGCTCCATCAACAGAGCTTGCTTAAGATCAGCTTTGACATCTCCTGGCAAATTTTTATATTTAAGATCAGTTGAGCTTTTTGTCCAATTCAAAAATGTCTGAGGTGGTTGCTGTTTTTGAATGTACCGCATTTCAAACTTCACCCTCCTCCTCTTCAGCATCCATCAATCTAATCAATGTACCTAACTTTCCACCAGCTTCTGTTTCACCGTATGTTTCATCTAAATTAGACAGCAACTCCCTTGCCATATTAAACTGCTCGTTATTAATAGCCTCATATATCTCATCTGTTTTTCGCTTAAACTCTAAATTAACCTCAGAAGCCCCCATCAATTTAATTAAGACTTCATCGCTGGTTCTGCCGACAGAGGATACTGGCTGAGTCACTCCTCCGTTACTCAACAAATAGATTTGATCTGCCGGAACTTCTCCGAGAACTTGAGGTGAGTGAGTTGTGACGATAAACTGGATACACGGAAAAGCTCTAATTAACCCTGTAACGATTTGGCGTTGCCACTTAGGATGAAGATGTTCGTCAACCTCATCAATCAATACGACTCCGGGCGTTTCCTGAGTCGCCCGAGTTCCCAATGCCGGATTCAATTGACACGCTCGCTGAGCCAAATCTGCAAAAAGACAAATAAAGGCTCTTTCTCCATCGCTCAGTTGATTAAACAAAACCCCGTTGTCTTCAGGAGATCGCTTGACCACAATGTTTTTCTCTCTAACGCTGAACGCAAGACTATGAAAGCTTTCAGGAATAGCATCTCTGAGTGTCTGATTCAATGTTGCAAGATCATCGTCATGAACATCGTCGAAACCTACCCCGCGTTCAAGAGCCCACTCCTGTCGTTCCAGAGTCTTCACAAACACCCACGAATATAACTTTTCGTGATTGTCAGTAGCATTAGACCACCTGTCATAGGCTACAAATCGAGAGTCCTGAGACGTCGCGACTTGAGTTTCATTGATTTTTTGAACATCTGACCATTTTCTATTGGCTCGGTAAAAAACCATTAACGGCATTCTCTCGGCATCAGAAAATTTTGATGTCGGCCACTTCAACTCTGATTTCATTGAGCTATTGGAATATTCTTCACCGTACTCCAAAACTTCTTCCCCTATTTGAATAGCTGCAATGCTCCGAACCGGAAATTTGGTTTCAAAACTAGTGCGATTATTGACACGAAGAGGAACTTTACGAACATCTGTCTCTGAGACTCCAACAATTGGGAAATTATTGGTCAGCGAAGATCCCCACCATGAAAGAGGTGGCAATAGCCCCAAAAGCAAAGAGGTTTTACCGGCACCATTCACGCCTGCAATCACATTCATTCCGGGTTTAAATTCAATACTCAGAGACTCAAATGCTCGAAAATTTTGGAGCGTCAGACTTTTAACATACATATCAATAACCACCAAATAGGCCAGAAGATTTGTTGCTGAGTTTAGCAAAGGTTTTATCATGCAACTAAGCACTGCCCATAAAGAAAGCCCTCGGTTCGCATAGAACATCGAGGGCTTTTTGGGAAATGAGCTCGAATTTACTTCGCAACCTGTCGACTCTGCCAGCCGTGAATGGCTTCCACAGCATCGCCCACCAAACCCGGACCTGTGTAGATAAAGCCCGTGTAAAGCTGAACGAGGCTGGCACCGGCTTGCATCTTGGCCACGGCGTCGTCAGCCGTCATCACGCCGCCCACGGCAATGATCGGCAACTCGCCCCCTAGATGTTCGTGGAACAAATGCACGACCTCGGTGGAGCGCGCAAACAAGGGGCGTCCCGACAAACCGCCGGGATTGTGACTCTTTTGAAGATGTTCGACCCCGACGCGCGACACCGTCGTATTGGTTGCCGTCACAGCATCCATCTTATGCTTCATCAACAAATCACCGATCTGACGCAACACGTCGTCGGCCAAATCCGGACCGATCTTGACGGTAATCGGAACATAGCGACCGTGGACTTGCGAAAGTTTTTCACGTTCCTGGGCGATACCGGCCAACAACGGTTCGATGGCTTCGGCCTGCTGCAAACGCGTCAGGCCCGGCGTGTTGGGGCAGGAAATATCGATGGCCAAATAGTCGGCGTGCTCGTAGAGCTTTTGCATCAAGACTTGGTAGTCGGGCAAAGCGTCTTCCACAGCTGTGGACGTTTGCTTACCGAGGTTGATCCCCAAAATGCCGCCTTGACGACGATACACTTGTGCAGACTTTTGCAAATTGACGATGGCCTGATCGGCACCGCAATTGTTAAAGCCCATGTAGTTGACGATACCTTCGGCAGGAATCAAGCGCCACAAACGCGGACGGGGATTGCCGCCCTGAGGACGCGGCGTGAAGGTGCCGACTTCGATATGACCGAAACCCAAGTCGCCCAAAGACGTCACGTGCTGGCCCGTCTTATCCATACCGGCAGCCAAACCGACGGCGTTGGGAAACGTTAAGCCCATCACTTTGACCGGGTAGGTTTTGGGCGCGGGGCAAACCAAACGCACCAGCTTGGTGGCAACCGCCCAGTCGATATTGCCCATAATGAGGCCATGTGCCGTTTCGGGATCGAGTTGGAAAAGGCAACTGCGAATGAGTTTGTAGAGCATGAAATCGGTACTCCGGATGTGGGGTTTGTAAAGAAAGCAGAACCGCTCCTGTTTCGATTCTGCTTTCCTTTTAAAGACTTCGAAATTTTACTCGAAATCGCTGTTGGAAATTTTTTACTTACTCGTGCCTTCGACGTGCGTAATCGAATCGCTTGAGGGTTTGGGTGTCGGTACGCCGGCAGGTTTGGCACCCGGAGCAATGCGCGTGACCAAAATCTGATCGATATGGCGGTTTTCAATGCCGATCACTTCGAAGCGATAGCCCATGTAGTCGACCTTGTCGGTGCGTTTCGGAATTTTACGCAGCATGTACATCATAAAGCCCGCAATCGTCTCGTAAGTTTCTTCCTGCGGCATGCGATCAAAGCCGAAGGTGCGTTCGATATCGTCCACGGGCGTGGCACCGTCGACCAACCACGAGCCGTCGTCGCGGCAAACGATCTGCGCTTCTTCAGCAGAAACGAATTCACCCATCACGGACAGGAGCACGTCGTTTAAGGTGACGATACCGACCGTCAATGCATATTCGTTGACGACCACCGCAAAGTCGGTGTGCTGCGACTTAAAGACTGCAAGCATTTCTGCCAAGGTCAAGGCATCGGGCACCGAGGGCGTGTTGCTGATGCAGTCGCTGTTTTTCAAAGAAATATTGTTCTTTTTGACGACAAGCTTTAACAACTCCTTGGAGTCGACGTGCCCCACCACGTGATCGATGTCGCCGTCGCAGACCAAATACTTGTCGTGCGGAAATTCAGTGATGCGATTGACGATGGTTTCGTAGCTATCGTCGATATCGACCCAAACGACGCTGTCGCGGGTGGTCATGGCGCTCGGAACCAAACGACTTTCCAAGTCCATCACGTTGGTGATGGCGGCCTGTTCGTTGGGTGCGATGAGACCGGCTTCGGCGCCGGCCGCCACCGTTGCCATAATGTCTTCACTGGTGATTTTGTTGGTAGGCTTGGCGGGCAAACGAAAAAGCTTGATGAAGACTTCGGAAAGGGCATTTAAGAACCACACGAAGGGCTTAAGCACCATAATCAAGAAATTCATCCAGCGAATTTCGGCCACGGCCACCGCTTCGGGACTATTCATGGCAACGCGCTTGGGGATCAAGTCGGCAAAAAGCACGAAGATAAGCGTAATCACCACAAAGGAGCAGGCAAAAGACGCCGTCGTCACCATTTCAGGCGGCAAAATCAGCACAAACAGCTTCATAAACAAATCGGTTAAAGCCTGTTCGCCCACAATACCGCCCAAAATGGCCACGGCATTGATACCGATCTGTACGACAGAAAAGAAAGATGCCGGATTGTCTTTAATGCGCAAAACCAAGTCGGCGCGTTCATCGCCCTTTTCCGCCTGTTGCTGCAGACGCGTGCGTCTGGCACCGGCCAGAGCAATTTCCGACATGGCAAAAAAGGCACCGGCCAGAACCAAGGCCACGATACCGGCAACATTCCACATCCAATCCATTGAACCACCCTTTATTCAGTTTTTATTATCTTTCGTGCGATTTTTTACCTGCAAGTACGAGAGCCACTTGCACTTTCACCCTTAATCTATTGATTTTATCGGCTTTTTGGTCCTTTCGCTATGTTTTGCACACCAAAATGGAGAGCTGCGAAGCTCCGTTCGCGGTAAACTTTTGCGATACTTCTGTGGGAGTGCATCTGTGAAATTTCTTCGCTACGCCGCCGGCCCAGTTTTGCTCTTGGCACTTTGGTGGTCGGTCACTACCTTTACCGCGACTCCTGCGGTGTTGTTACCGAGTCCGCAAAGCGTCTTGGCGGCTTTTGTACGCCTGACGGAATCGGGCGAACTGTTCGGGCACATCGCCGCCTCGGGCTATCGCGCTTTGACAGGGTTTGCCTTGGCTGCGGGCGTCGGTTTGTCTTTGGGATTGTTGTTGTCTCGCTCTCGGCGCGCATTCGAGTCGGCCGACATCCTCATCAACGCGCTTCGCGTCACACCGCCCTTAGCCTTGATCCCGCTGTTAATCCTGTGGTTCGGAATCGAAGAAGCCCCCAAAATCGCGGTCGTTTTCCTCTCGGGCTTTTTCCCGATCTATCTCAACACTTTCAATGCGTTTCAGTCGGTCGATGCAAAACTTTTGGAAGTGGCAGCGAGTTTGCGAATGACACAAAAAGAAGTTTTTCGATTGGTTCTGTTGCCGGCAGCCATGCCCGGCATTCTCACGGGGCTCAGAATCGGGTTCGGGTACTGTTGGCGCGCATTGGTCGGCGCAGAACTCATCGCCGCCTCGACCGGCTTGGGCTTCATGATCAGCGAGTCCGGCGAATATCTCAAAACCGACTGCGTGTTTGTAGGCATCATTACCATTGCCGTTTTGGGTATTGCGATGGATCACCTCATTTGGTTTGGCATCAGTCGCACTAAGGCCGTCAGCCGCGTGATACCGCCGGAAGGTACTTTAGTGCCCCGTGTGCATCCGCAATAGGGAGGTTGAGAATGTTTGAGATCAATTGCCTTGGCGTCGGCAAAACCTTCCATAGCGAAGACAAAAGCACAAATCGGGTTGCGTTGTCGAACTTAAATGCGCTCTTTCCCGCCGGCAAAATCTCGGCCGTGATCGGCGAAAGCGGCTGCGGCAAAACCACGCTCTTGAGGATTTTAGCCGGGCTCGTTGCGCCCGATAGCGGGGCCGTTCATTATCGCGACGTGTCGACATCACAAAACCGCTCGCCGAAAATCGCCATGGTGTTTCAAGAACCTCGCCTTTTTCCGTGGCTGACTGTGGAAGAAAACATCGCTTTGGCCGTGCGCGATTTGCCGGAAAAAGAAAGAAAAGCTCGCGTCCACGAAACGCTTTCCGTCGTCGGTCTCGCAGAGCGCAATCGAGCTTTAGTCAACGAGATTTCAGGCGGTATGGCGCAGCGCGCAGGATTTGCTCGGGCACTGGTCTCGAAACCGGATATTTTGTTTTTGGACGAAGCGTTCAGCGCACTCGATGCCCTTACGCGCGACCGACTGCGAAACGAATTCGTACGCATCTGGCATGCGCGCCCCATGACCGTCGTGCTTGTCACGCACGATGTGTGGGAAGCGGTTTTATTGTCCGATACTGTCTTTAAGTTGTCCGCTGGCAAACTCAACGAAGTCGCTCAAATCGACGCTCCCTACCCGCGCCGAATGGACGCAGCACACTTGGCACATAAAGCCGCTATTTTGCTGCAATCCTTTTTCGGTGCGAAGGATTAAGATTGTCGCCATCGTTTTTTATTTTGGGACATTTCTGCCATGCATTCCTTTTATAAGCAATTCACCGTTGCGGCACTGTCTGCAATGACACTCATGGGCTCGGCTTACGCCGCTAAAGACGGCATGCCCGACGAAATCAACATCGTTTACGTTAAGGCACCGTTTAACCTTCAAAACATGGTGATGAAAGATCAAAAGCTTCTCGAAAAAGCTTTTGCACCTTACGGCACGCAGGTGCGCTGGCACTCGATTGTTTCGGGTGCCAAGCAGGCGCAAGCCATGGCTGCGGGCGCCATCGACGTCTCTGCCGTCATGAACACGGCTTCCCTTTTGATGGCCAACGGCGCCGGCAACCCGGTCTATGTAGCGACCGGCGTAGCGCACCCCGCCGACACCTTTGCCATGGTGGGAGGCAAGGGTAAGACGCTGTCAGTTAAAGACCTCAAAGGCAAGAAAATTGCCGGCCCCCGCGGCACGGTGTTGCATCAACTGATGGTGGCAGCGCTTGCCAAAGAAGGTCTGACAGCCAACGACGTCGAATTCATTTCGATGGATCCGGGGGCCGCACTTTCGGCTTTGTTAACGGGTAACGCCGACGCTGCGTTAATTGCTGCCAGCGGCGTCATCAAAGCGCAAGAAGCCGGTTGCAAAGTGATCACAACCGCCAAGGGGTTGGTGAACGTCAACCTCGTGATGACCGCAAGCGAAAAGTTCTCCAAAAACTACGCCAAGGCGCTTGACCTCGTTGTCAAAACTCACCGCCAAACCCTGCAGTGGATTCAGAATAACAAGGACAAAGCCCTTGCTTTGGGCGCCAAAGAGCACGGTATCAGTGTCAAAGACGCCGAACAGTTGGCAGATTGGTCGAATTACTATGACACATTGACCCAAGCCGATATCAAAGGCTTGGCAGACGATCAGGCCTTCCTGTTGCAAAACAAGATGATGGATAAGGCCGTTGACGTCAAAGCCATCGTGTTGCCGAGTGCGCTGAAATAATCTTTGGTTTTTACAGACATTTTGCCCCCGAGTCGCATTGGACTGCGGGGGCAATTTTTGACTTAAATTTTCAAAAAAAATCAAAGCGCCTTGATACGTTCAACGGGCAAGCCCGGATCAACCACCACGGCCTTCATGCCGCGCGCTTCAATCGCAGCCTGGCCACGTTCGGTACAAATGACGGTCGCACTTTCGCTCAAGATTTGCCCGTTATAAAGAACTTTTCTGCCTTCGACGAAACTTGCCACCGGCTTTTGGGTTTCATAATCGTAAACGGTGATATCGGCATCGGCTCCTACCGACAGGTGGCCCTTGGTCGTCAAGCGCAGCATGCGCGCGGGATTGAGCGACGTTTTCTGCACGAATTCGGAAAGCGTCAACACATCGAGTTTCACCAAGGAAAGACCCTGCGACAAAATCACGTTGCGCGGAATGCAACCGCCGTCGGTCGAAATCGCATCGACCACGAAGCTGCCGTCGTCGCGCTTGGCTTGCGCCAATTCGATACGCGGCAACGGCGGATTGATGTTAAAGCTCCCGCCCACGTCGCTATCGGCCTCTTCCCACATTTTGAGCGCAACTTCGCCCGTACAAAGATCGGAATAGCCGCCGGCGTCATACACCACAAAAGCTTTGCCTGCCAAAAGCGCCTTTCTGACGCCGTCTCGATCTTCCGAGAATCCGAAGTGACGCAAGCAGTTGCCCGTCACCTTAGATTGAATCTTCCCAAGGCTATCGCACGTCAGTCGCGTGCCGTTTTTAGGCGAAATATAGCTTTCGCAGAAGATATTCGGATTTTTCTTCAGCGCCTCGATAGCAATGGCCGTCTCTTCCAACTCCGGCTTAATCGCTCCTCGGCAATAGGCGTTGATATGCGCCAAATGCAAGGGATTGCCTGCTGCCATTTCCACGGCTTCGAGCATGCCTTCGATGTTGGAGCCGTGTTCGCTCGTACCGGCATGCCATGCAACATAGGCGCGGCGCTCCAAAGCAGTCTTGATCAGCGTAGACGACACATCGGGTTTGAGCGGATAGTGCCCACCCAAGAGTTTCACGCCCAAAGCGCCATTAGCCAAAGACGTATCGATCAAATCGACCATTTCTTCTTTGCTCGGGGCATTGGTTTTAAACGTAAACGGGGGCGAAGCAAACTGCAAAATCGCCATGTTGATTCCCGTGCCGTATTGCGGAACATTGTCCAAAATATCATCCAGGGGACCGGCCATATCCAGGCACGTCGTCACCCCATTCATGGCAAGCATTCTGGGGCCGAAGGGCGAGCCCCACATTGTGCCCAAATGCACGTGGCTGTCGATGATTCCGGGTTGCAACACCAGCCCCGTGAAGTCGATCGTTTCTTTTGCAGCTCCTGAAATATTCGTACCGACTTCTGCAATTTTTCCATTCTCAATCGCAACGTCGGTTACGCCGTCAATGCCGTTAAGGGGATCAACCACACGCGCATTTTTCAAAATCAAATCGAACATCTTTTTCTCTCTCCTTTGCCGTACAACTTTTTGTGCAACTTACCACTGTACGTTCACAGACTCAATCTTAATCCTTCGCGAAGGCAGTGTTTCGAATTGCAATTTGCTTAGCACGAAACTTTGACAAAAAGAAGTCGCTCACTTTTTTCATAGTTTCACACTTCACCCTTAGTAGGGGTTATATATCGTACCCTTACTCCAACGACTTAATTCAATAGAATGAGGCTCAGAAATCGAATGTCTTGACCACGATAACCGACATCGATTTCCAAGTGTCCGAAAGCTTTCGATCGTCACGAGGGCCTTTCGACCGAATCCTCACAGGAGAGAGAAACCATGAAAAAATTGACCCTCATTGCCGCCGCTTTGGCCGCTCTGACTGTCGGCGTTGCCAACGCCGCTCCCGCAGAACCGATTTCGCCCGTCGAACCGGTTAAGATCACCAATCCCAAGCTCGTCGACCTCGGTCGCATGCTCTGGTTCGAACCGCGTCTGTCGCGCTCGGGCTTTATTTCCTGCAACTCCTGCCACAACTTGGCAACGGGCGGCGTCGATAACTTAAAGACCAGTATCGGCGACTACTGGGCACAAGGTCCGATCAACTCGCCCACAGTGCTCAATTCTTCCGGCCAGATCGCTCAGTTCTGGGACGGTCGTGCCAAGACCTTGCAGGAACAGGCTGCAGGCCCCATTGCCAACCCCTTGGAAATGGCCTCCACCCATGAACTCGCCGTGGAAGTGATCGCTTCCATCCCTGGCTATCGTCCGATCTTTAAGGCCGCCTTCGGCGACGACAAGGTCGATATCGATCGCATCACCAAAGCCATTGCCGCTTTTGAAGAAACGTTGGTTACCCCCAACAGCCGCTTTGACAAGTGGCTCAAGGGCGACAAGAAGGCCATCACTTCCGAAGAATTGGCCGGCTACCAAGTCTTTAAGTCAAGCGGTTGCACGATGTGCCACAACGGCGAAAAGGTAGGCGGCTCTAGCTTCATGAAGATGGGCTTGGTCAAACCTTACAAGACCACCAATACTGCTACGGGTGTTCAGGCCGTCTCGGGCAAGGATCAGGATCGCATGACCTTTAAGGTGCCGATCCTTCGTAACGTCGAATTGACCTATCCGTACTTCCACGACGGTGCTGCTCAAACGCTTGAACAGGCTGTGGAAGTCATGGGCGACGTTCAGCTCGGCCGCCGTTACTCTGCCGAAGAAGTCAAGCAAATTACTGCTTTCTTGAAGACCTTGACGGGCGATCAGCCGCAGGTTGTCTACCCGATCCTGCCGCCGTCTTCAAACGCCACCCCGATCTTCGATCCTTGGGCTAAAAAGGCTGCCAAGTAATCGATAGCATCTCGGTACTTTGCCGAGACCGACAAAAACGGATCGTTTGCTCAATGCATTCGATCCGTTTCTTTTTTGCCATCAGATTTACGCTTAACGCAAAGCGGCTTGTGCGCGCTTTAGCCCCATCGTCATGCGATTTACTTCGCGCTTTAAAGCAATACGCACACAGTTTTTGTAATGCATGTCATCGCTTTCGTTATAGTCGTCAATAAGCGAAAGCATCGGCACGTCCTTTTGACGACAGGCTGCGTCGTGCTTATAGATGCTGCCCTTGACGTAACGCAAACGAATCAACTCGCGCAAAACGGCCATCACTTGGCGGTTGCGCAACAAAACTGAAATTTTGCCCGCACGCGTCGCATCTTCCAGAGTTTTGAGCTTGACAACAATGTCTTGAAATTGATCCATGACGCCGGTCAAATCTACGGCCGATGCCCCCTTCTTTTGCCAGTCGGTCACACATGCCGAAAGCTCTTTGACTTCCGAAAGGGCACTCACCGGAATACTGTCTTGCATCACGGCCGACCAGACGGTGGCCAAAAAGATTTGCGTGTCGCGCTTTAAGTTTTCACCGTCAAGCTTATCGAGCGTATCTTCCGTGCTGTGCCACCAATAGCCGTAACCCCCGCTCTTGGCGCCGCCAAACATGGCTTGAAACGCCTTGGCTGCAGTGGTTTGCACCGGCGGCTGTTCAGAGACTTGCGAAAAGATGCTCGGCACTCCCGCGCCCCAAAAGCTTTGGTCGCAACTTCTCGAAAAACGTGTCCCTTCCCAATCGGTGACACCTGCGACAACTTTCAGAACTTGTCGTGCCAAATCGTCGGTACAGGCCATCGCCGGCGACTGCGTCAAAAGCGAAGCTCCGCACCCGCCCAAGCAATCGGCGTTGATGTTGAGAACGCACTTTTCACTCAACTCCGGAAAATGTTCGTCGCAATACGCGACCGATCCGGCATAGCGCCCATGCGAGTGCCCCGACCATGTCACAAACCGAAGCCCACGCTTCATTTCGCTTTGCCGCGAGGAGAAAATGCGGGCAAGTTCAATCGCGCAGGCGTTGCCCGAAGCGTTGTCCATGGCGCCAAGGTGCCAACTGTCGTTGTGCCCCGTGACCATTACGAATTCGTTTACGCAATTGCCGAGTTCGGCCACGAGCACGGGAATCTCCACCCAACGGGGATTTGTGACGGTGGTCATCGTCGCTTCGGCCCCTTTTTCCACCAAGGCTTTGATCGCCTGCCCGTCTGCGTAGGAAACGCTCACGACCGGAATCGTCACGTAGTCGTGCATCGTTTCAGGTGTGGGAGAGCCCCATACGCGAGAAACAATCATGTTGTGCACGAATTGTCCCGTGATGAAAATTGCACCCAAAGCGCCCTTCGTTTGCAATGTGCGCACGACAGGCTCCATGGCCAGGCCGTCGATCAAAACGAGCTTTCCGGCAACGACACCGGCCTCGACATTGCCGATGCTGTTCGAGGCTACATAAACGGTTTGCGCAGAAAGAGCCTCGACAGAAGGCGTCATCGCGTGCGTAATGGCGGCAAAATGAATGCCTGCGACCGTCAGCTCGGCTTTTTCAGGCGTACTGACATAACCCAACAATCGCTCGAGATGCGTTCGGCACCCGCAGGCGTCGTAAAGCGCACGCATGCGGGTAAAAGAAGCTTCTTCGGCGGCGTTGGAAAGTCGCTCGCCCGTACAAATCACGGCCACCGTATCCAAAAGTCGTTCGCCATCGACTTGGTTTAAAGCCGTCGCAAGCTCTTGATTCGAGGCTAAAGTCAATTCGGTCATAGGGCACCTGACGGATTTCGAATTATTGCCAGTCTTTTTGGGGCAATTCGGCCTTGCGGAACGCTTTGATAAAGTGTGCGATCCAGTCGGTCATAGCGGCCATCATTTCGTCGCCCCACTCTTTCGTGGCGTATTTGGCTTCCAGTCCGCCAAAGCCCCCGGTATTGACCGTATCGCGAATTTCGCGAATGATCTTCACCGGTGCCCCTTCGAAAATGGCAGTGTTGATGTGCACCTGCTTGAAGTCCTCGGTTAAATCGTAGACTTCGTTGTCCTTCAAATCTTCAGCGTGAATCAAGTCGGGACGGAAAGCCATCACGGCTGCCACTTCCTGCGCGTCTCCGTGACCGGTCGTCCATTGGCTGTTAAGCTTCGGGGCAATCCCCCACCAATCGATTAAAGACACCAAGCCGCCTTTGCGATAGATGTCAAGTGCTGCTTTTTCAATCGCCGGATCGTTGCCGCCGTGGCCATTAATGACCACAAATCGGCGTGCGCCGTGCTTAAAGAGCGACTCGAAAATTTGCTTCATCACCAACGTCATGGTTTCCAGACCCAAATCGATGGTGCCCGGGAAATTGATATGGTGCGTTGCCACACCGAAAGGCAACACAGGCGTAATCAGCAATTTTTGGGCGCCTTTTTCTTCCAGACGACGGCAAAATTCTTGCGGGATCAACCAGTCTGTTCCCAACGGTCCCACACAGCCGTGTTGTTCGGTGGATCCCACCGGAATGACAACAACGGTTTCGGGATCGGTCAAGGGCGCTTGTGCGCGTTGCCAAGAAAGTTCGGCAAGATACATTTTTGTTTTCCTTTCCTACAAAGCAAAGACGCCTCGAAGCTCTTTGGGTAAAGACTTTCTTCGAGGCGCATAAAAGTTTAGTCTCTTTTGACAGAGGCGAATTACTTCGCGACCGGACGATCCAAATCGTCGAAGTGACGGCGAACCGTGGCTTCCGACACGGGCTTGGTAAAGAGACTTACCACAATCAAAATCACCATCGTCACGGCAAAGGCCACGATCAGGGGATTGAAGCCGAAGGACCAGGATTTCAATTGCGTCAACAACAGGATGTAGAAGATTTCACCCAAGATGACGGCGGTAAAGACGCCTGCCTTGGTGGTCTTTTTCCAGTACATGCCCAGAATAATAGGAGCAGCCCAAATACCCAAACCGCCGAAGGCAAACAGAATAATCGTAAAGATCGAGCTCGGCTTCATAATACCGATCAAAATCGCGATCACGCCCAAGACGACCGTCACGACACGAGAAAGCTTCAACGTATCTTCGTCGGTCGCATCGCGCTTCAAAATACGCTGATACAAGTCGCGAGACACGGCAGAGGTCGAAGTCAGCAACAAGGAGCTAATGGTCGACATACCGGCAGAGAAGATACCCGCCACCATCAAAGCCGACACGACGGAGGGCAAGCCCGCTTGCAAGATCAACGGAATGATGAAGTCGGATTCCTTACCCGGAATGCCGGGGAACGATGCCACACCGGTCACGCCGCACCATTCGATGAAGCTTGCCGAGAACCACATGCCGAGCGTACCCAAAATCACGGCCTTAAACATCGTGGAATAGTTCTTCATCGTGAAGAACTTCGTAAACAGATGCGGCTGACCGATACAGAAGAACGACCACATCACGATCATGGAAGCGTAGTTCTGCCACGGGTAAGAATTATTGTGGCCCGGGAACTGCATGTAGTTGATGTCGGTCGCAGCCAACTTGGCGTTGATGGCCTCAAGTCCGCCGCCCAACTTTAAGCTTACGACAAAAGTCGTCACGGCCGTGACCACCATCAAGCAACCTTGGATGACGTCAGTAATCATCACCGAGCGAATGCCGCCTGCCATACAGTAAAGCATCACGGTGACACCCATCACCACGATACCGACCCACTGCGGAGCACCCGTGTAGGTGGTAAAGATCACGCCGGCACCGATTGTCTGCGCGCCCATCATCGGCACGATAAAAATCAGCATCAAAACGGCCAAAAGACCGCGAATGGCGGTTGACTCGTAACGATCGGCCAAGTAGTCGGCCATCGTGAGCATCTTGTAGCGGTGACCGAGCTTAATTAAACGACGACCGACCAGCAATGCCGGAATGATCATTGAAAACGCGATACCCGGCACAGAGACGCTCATGCCGGCGTAGCCCACGTGGTAAATGGAGCCGGGCACACCCATAAAGGTCGACATGGAGTACTGGGTGGAGAAGTAAGCAAGACCGGCCAAGATGGCACCGGCTTTGCCACTCATCGTGAAGTAGTCGCGCAAACCTTGGTTTTGGCGCAAGCACCACCAACCGATAAAGCCCAACAGACAGAAATACGAAATCGTCACGACCAAAAAAGGAATGGTCGCAGTCTCAACATGATACGGCATGGTACATTACTCCTCGTCTTCGTATTCTTGATATTCCGGACGCTTCAAACAAGCGCGAGACCAGACCCAGATGGAACCGATCACGATGAGGCCGTAAATCAACCAGCAGTAAATAAAGCGCGGCACACCGAAAGCCCACGGCGTATAGCTCGTGTCATAGAAAATCGGCAGCGGCAACATGATGAAGATGAATTCTGCCAAAAACAGAATCGTCCACTTGCGTTCAAACGCATTTTCCCAAGCGTTCATTGTTTCTCCTTCGGCACGAGGCCTACCGACAGGTTTGAGCGCTTCTAAAAAGGTGCTCTTTCGGCTGTCGGCGAAAAAATGCGCAAGACGCCAACCAGCCGCAGTGCGCTACGCACCGCTCGAACTTTGTCGTTGACGACCGACATTTTTACCTATTATAGAGAGCACACATGCTTACGACCGCAAAAATCGGCCGAATTGCTTGGGGTTTTGTCCCGACAGGGAAAACCCGCCACGAGTGGTTTTTGCCACTCAGAGATCGTGTTTGAGCTCGGCAAAGTTCTCGTAATAGTACGTTGCTTCTTGCATGAGTTTGGCGCGATCGCGTTCGCTGTGCGCTTCTCTGACAATGGCCACGTCAATGCCTGCCGATTTGGCCGCCGTCATACCGGCAAGGGTATCTTCGATCACCAAAGCTTCTTCGGGACGAACACCCAAGCGCTTGAGGGCCGTGAGATAGCACTCGGGATCGGGTTTGATGTTGTCGACGTCTTCGATGGTGATGAAGAACTCGAAATAGTCGCGCAACTTGAGCTTTTGTCGAATCGTTTCGTTCACGTCGCTATAGATGTCGACATTGGCTTTTTTGGTCGTGGTTGCCACGCACAACCTGAGCCCGGCGGCAGCGATGGCGCGAATCACGTCGGCCACGCCCGCTTTGAGTTTGACGTCGGTTTTGAGCACCTCGCGAGAAATTTTATAGCGTGCGGCATGGATTTCTTCCGCACTCAAGGGGCTACCCACAAGCTTTCCGAACTCGCCGCAAAAGCGCGTGTAGGGCTGCGGATCGTTTCGGTATTTGGCCAGAGAATCTTCGCGCAAACGGCTCACGGCTTCGCGATCCAAGTTGTCGGCACCGAGCGCTTGAGCCAGACGCATATCGACATCGCTCCAGACGCCGAGACTGTCGACGACCGTGCCATCCAAATCAAAGATGACCGCTTTTTTGTTCTTGAGAATTGCCATGATTGTTTGCGCCGATTTGTGTTTTGACCGAGTATTTTACTGTGTTAACTCGGCAATGGTTGCGTGCACACTACCACCTAATTCATGCACACCACCACCCGATTCATGCACACTTAGTGTGCACTTCTGTCAGTACACTTTTCTTTGCAAATTGGCTTAAGTCATTGAGAACGGTTATCATTTGCAGTAAAGTCTTTTTCGAGGATCTCCACAATGCTTCAAACCGTTTTACAAGTCCGCGGCATGTCCTGCGAGATGTGCGAAGCCCACGTCAACGAAACCGTGCGTGCGACTTTTCCCGAAGTCAAAAGCGTCAAGTCCAGTCACAAAAAAGGCACCACGACCATTTTGTCGGATGCCGTTTTGGATATCGACACGTTAAAGCGCGCCATCGGCAAGACCGGTTACGACGTTCTCTCCGGCGTTTCCGAACCCTACGTCAAGAAAGGTTTCTTTGAAAAGTTGACCGGCTTTTTCAAGTAACAGATTCCGCTCAAACAACAACCCCGATCGAAAACAATCCGGTCGGGGTTGTGTTTTTATGTGCGGTTCGAATTGACGTTTTAGTGCGGCGGCAAACGCAAGAATTCGGGCACACTCAAAACGATGCGCCCATCGATGGGCTTGAGCAATTCGGGCTTTTTCTCGTCGTACTCGATATCGGTTAAGAAACGACGAATAGCATTGACGCGAGCGCGGCGCTTATCGTCACTGCGAATCACGATCCAAGGTGCGTAAGGCGCCTCGGTTTGCATAAACATTTCGCGAATAGCGTCAGTGTATTCGTCCCACTTGTCCAAAGAAGCGATATCGACCGGTGACAACTTCCAACGGCGAAGCGGATCAATGCGGCGCGCCTTAAAACGGCGTTTCTGTTCTTTGCGGCTGACGTCAAGCCAAATCTTCACAAGGTGAATACCGCTTTCCACGAGGCTCTTTTCAAAGAAAAGCACTTCGCGCAAGAATTGCTGCGTTTGCTCCTTCGTACAGAACCCCATCACGGGTTCGACCACGGCGCGGTTGTACCAGGAGCGGTCAAATAGAACAATTTCGCCTGGGCTCGGTAACTGGCGCACATAGCGCTGAAAATACCACTGTCCTTTTTCGGCGTCGGTCGGTTTAGGCAAAGCCACCACGCGTGCACCGCGAGGGTTAAGGTTGTCGACAAAGCGGGCAATGGTGCCGCCTTTACCTGCCGCATCGCGCCCTTCGAAAATAATGATGACTTTTTGTCCCGTTTCCCGCACCCACTTTTGCAACTTCAAGAGTTCAATCTGAAGCCCGTAGAGCTTTTCTTCATAGATGTTGCTGTCGTAAGCGTTGAGATAAGGATACGCACCCTTGTCGATATCGGGAGACAAGTCGTACATCTCCTCCATTGCCTCTTTGACTTTGCCGACGCGCTTTTCCGCCTCCTTGGCAATCATGTCCAAAAGCAACTTTTCTCTGGACTCGGGCAACATGTTTTCAACAATTTCCTTGGCCAAGTCTTGCGGCTCCTTCTTGATACCGGAACCGGCCAATTCTTTCAACAAACGCTTGAGTGCCACAGCCGCGTTTTCCTTGGGGTCAAGAACCGCGACTTTACCGAGCTCTCCTTCAAGACGATCATGAAACGTGGATAAATTTTCTTCTGCCATAACGACTTCAATCCTCTGGTCGGTCTAATCCGAATACGGCACGCGAAAGTCCCAATGCCTGCAATTGCGCCGATAGGCGTCGTCTGAGGCAAACTTTGCGGCGTTTCGTTTTGTTATTTTTTCAATACCACCCATTATGTTAAAGCAATTTGCCGCCGGGGTCTTGACCCTAGGTTTTGCCCTCAATGTCTGGGCCGATGTTAACGTCGAATCCATCCGCTACACCGACACGACTGTTGTCAACAATACAACACTGAAGTTAAACGGCGCAGGTCTTCGCAAGAAGGTCTTTTTCAAGGTTTACGCTGCCGGCCTTTACGTGGCAGACAAGGCACAGACGGCCGATGGTATTCTGAGCCAAACGGGCGCCATGCGCGTGCGCTTGGGACTGCTTCGCGACGTTTCCGCCAAAAGCTTTGTGTCTGCTCTCGAAGACGGCCTCAAGGACAATTCCGATGAAGCAACACGTCATGCCATTGCCCCTGAAATTGCCAAGTTGATCGAAGCCATGAACAAAATCGGCGACGTTAAGGAAGGCGATTTGGTCGACTTCGACTATTCCGGTAAAACGACCTCGGTGTCGGTTAACGGTAAAGAAATCGCAAACGACATCGGTGGCAAAGAGCTTTTCAATGCCGTGCTGCGCATCTGGATCGGCGAAAAGGCCATTGACGGCAAGCTCAAAAAGAGCCTGTTGGCCGAGTAGCTCTCAAGGCTCTTGCTGCAACCCGCATCGTGCGGGTTTTCTTTTGCCCGGAAAAAGACTCGGGGATTTGCTTTGACGAAGGAGCGCGCGTTTAACGGGCACCCCTTCTCTAAAAAACGAGATCACTTGCCTTCGAGCCAGTCGATCACCATATCGGCAATCTCGTGACTATTCGTGTCGTGCATGAGCATATGCGAATTGCCGCGAATGCCAAGATCGGGAAGATAGCGCATTACCGCCTTGCCGCCGGCTCGATTAACACGATCGACAAAAGCTTGGCAGCCCTTCAGACGCGGAATCCAGTTGCCGGCATTACCGGGTAATCCGGTGGATGCTTCCAGATGGTCGCCATACATCACCATCAAAGGAATATTCTTGATTTTGGCAATATCGGCATCAGAAAACTGATCGTTCTTGCAGGAGCCGGGCTCCAACATCACCATGGCTTTGACGGTCTTTGGGTCAATCAAAGCGATATCCATCGGAAAGGCGCCCGATTGCGAATGACCGACGACAATCGCCCCACCTAGAGCCTTAGCCAAGTCCGACGTATTTTTCAGAGTCGGGTTGGGAGTCGGCACGGCAGAGGTTAGGTCGGGAATCCCGACTTTGGAGAGCTCATCGAAATATTTGCTCGGGAACTTGGTATCGGCATAGGTCTTTCCCCACTCCGGCCCCACGCGCATGTTGATCCACAAAGCATATTTGTCACCCGGACGAACCATTTTCGGTTGATCTTTGGATGGCGTCTGACCGGCACCCACGCGGTTAAAGATTGCCTGATTGAAGCCCGAACGCGCTCTGCCCACTTGGTCAATCACATAGGTCGGATAGTCTTTGCGCACGAAGTACTCAAACCACCCCATGCGGCCGTCGGGCGTCCAGTTCCAAACAGCGCCGCTTTGCCCTGCACCGTGCATGAGAATCACCGGCGTTTTCTTGGCTTTGACGTGCGGCACCATGTATTCGACGTACATTTGGTTCACCGTTGCCGTATCGGCCGGGCGTTGACTGCCCATTTCCTCAAAGGTTTGAGAAGCTTTTTCGCCACCCACGTAAAAAGCGCCTTGCGCCTGTAAAACCAACGGCGTATTGCCGGGCTTAGGTAATGTCAGGGCACCGGCCGAGAGACCGACACAAGCCAAACTCAACGCAACACCGGCAACACAAAAATTTTTGAGCGTCAACATCGTTTCTCCTCCCAAATCATGCGAAGGCCTAATGTTTTTGTTTGTGCCTTCGCAACGAAACCGTCTAAGGCTACTCCCACCACTCGCGGTGCGTCAAATACCACTCGATCGTTTCTTTGAGTCCGGCATCGAAGTCAGTATGTTGCGGCTTCCAATCGAGTTCTCGCATCAGTTTGGATGCGTCGATCGCGTACCGCCGATCGTGTCCCGGGCGATCCTGCACCCAATCGAAATAGTCCGGCGGGCAATTCATTTCACGCAAAATTGCTTTGAGAATCGCGATATTGCTGCGCTCGCCGTCGGCGCCGATCAAATAGGTTTCGCCCAAACGACCGCGCGTCAAAATCGCCCAAACGGCAGAACTGTGATCTTCGACATGAATCCAATCGCGCACATTTTTGCCGTCGCCGTAAAGTTTGGGCTTTTGGCCACGCAAAATATTGGTAATCTGGCGCGGAATAAACTTTTCGATATGCTGTCTCGGACCGTAATTGTTTGAGCAATTGGAAATCGTCACCGGCACGCGATACGTGCGAAACCATGCGCGCACGAGCATGTCGCTGGCAGCTTTGGTGGAGCTATAGGGACTCGACGGTCGATACGCAGTTTCTTCGGTAAAGCGCTCGGGACTGTCCAACCCCAAGTCGCCGAAAACCTCATCGGTCGAGATGTGATGAAAACGTACCCCGAACTTATGTGCAGCTTGCAGCAACGTAAACGTTCCCGTCACGTTGGTGCGTACAAAGGGCGTGGGATCGGCAATGGAGTTGTCGTTATGGCTTTCTGCGGCAAAATGCACGCAAGCATCCGTTTGGCTGAAAAGCTCGTCGACCAACGTCTGATCGCAAATGTCGCCGTGCACAAAAGTCAGTCGCTCGGAATCAATGCCGTCAAGATTGTGAAGGTTTCCTGCGTAAGTTAAGGCATCGAGCACGATGACGTGCACGTCGGAGCAATTTTGCACTACCCAATGCACGAAATTGGAGCCGACAAAACCGGCAGCGCCCGTGACGAGAAGTTTTTGCGGATGAAACGATCCGTGAAGAGTTGCCATCAAATTACCTTGACTCTAGAGTCTTTTCAATTGCCGTCCTACTGAGGGAATTTGCGTGCATTTTAGCCGAAGGAAACAAAGCTTGACCCAATATCTTAAGTCCCCCATCAGAACAATACTTTGCTCCATAGATAAAAAACTCCGGTGTTTTGTTTTTTGATGGGGCATAAGCCACATGTACTCAGACCTGAGACAAATTGTGGGCCATTTTGTGTACCGATTTGTATCCCCATATTACATCGAACTTTGTGTCAATAAATGACTCGACGCCTTCGAGAGAGAAGTAGACGCATTGCAAGAACCCCAATAAACACAAGGGTTTTCAAGCGGAACGTATAAAAAAGCCCGAGGTTGAAAAACTCTCGGGCTCTTCAGCTTCTGGCGGAGGCGGTGAGATTTGAACTCACGGACGGCTACTAACCGTCGCCGGTTTTCAAGACCGGTGCATTAAACCACTCTGCCACACCTCCGTACGGCCTTTGCAACAGCAAATTTGGCGAAGGCCGTATCTTAACACGAATCACGCAACTAACTGAAGTAATTGTGCTGCGTAATGATGATGTTGTAGACAAAATAACAAAGGATGCAGGCCAATACGATACGCACGGCCAAATCCAGATACTTCTTCCACTTTTCGTCCATCGTTAGCATCCCATGAATTCTTGGATCACTGCCTTGACGCGCTTGACTAATTCATCGGCGTCGCGGCGAGCGATATTCAAACTCGGCACGATACGAATGACGTTGCCGGCCGTCACAGAGAATAGCACACCGTGCTTCAAACCCAAATTGAGACACGGGTGCGCCGGACGATCCAAAACGATACCGATCATCAAACCGCGACCGCGCACTTCCTGAACGCCGGCGATGTCGGCGAGCGCTTCGCGGAAGGATTTCTGGAGATATTCGCCCATAGAAGCAGCATTTTCCACCAAGCGTTCATCTTCCATAATGGAGATGACGGTGCTTGCAGCACGCATGGCCAAGGGGTTGCCGCCGAAGGTCGAGCCGTGATTGCCCGGCGTAAAGACGCCGTAAGTCTTTTCATTGCAAACAATGGCACCCACGGGAACGCCGCCGCCCAAGGCTTTGGCCAAAGTCATCACGTCGGGCGTCACACCGGAATGCTGAAAAGCAAACCACTTGCCGGTGCGACCCATGCCGGACTGAACTTCGTCCAAAATCATCAGCCACTTGTGCTTGTCGCACAAGGCGCGGATTTCGCGCATGGTTTCGTCGGGAATCGGGAAGATGCCGCCTTCGCCCTGCACGGGTTCGAACATCACGGCGCAAATGCCAGGCGTCGTTGCCGCGAGCTTTTCAATGGCCTGAATGTCGCCGACCGGCACACGGATAAAGTCGGGCAAATAGGGCGAGAAGTCGCGACGCACCATGGCGTTGGCCGTTGCCGACAACGTGGCGATTGAGCGCCCGTGGAAGGCGTGATCGAAAACGATAATCTTGGGTTCTTTAAACCCTTGCATGTGGCCGTACTTGCGTGCAAGTTTGATGGCCGCTTCATTGGCTTCCAAACCGGAATTGCAGAAGAAGCACCCTCGCATGCCGCTCTTTTCACAAAGCTTGGCTGCCACCGTTTCCTGCAAATCGATGCGGAAATAGTTCGAGCAGTGAATCAGATGAGAGACCTGATCCTGCAAAGCCGCCACGAGTCTCGGATGGTTGTGACCAACGGTGTTGACGGCAATGCCGGCAAAGCCGTCCAAATAACGACGCCCTTCGGTGTCGGTTAACCAGAGACCCTCGCCCTTTTCAAAGCAAACGGGCAAGGGAGAAAAAATCGGCAAAAGATGGGAAGCCATTTCGTATCAACCTTTTTTGTGGTGCCAAGAAAAATCTATGCAATTTTTAATTGTAGCGCCAACCGGACGTTTCACTCGACTTTAGTCAATTTGTTTTTTCAGAGATCTTCGAGTCGACCGTGCTTTTCGTAGTGAAGCACGCGATCGGCACGATTTGCTTCATCGACAAGCACCACCGTCGGGCGATGCGTCTTGGCCTCTTCGGGCGTCATGGCGCAATAGCTCATGAGGATGACTTTGTCGCCCACGCTCACCAAG
>ERZ1035006.374-NODE-374-length-36057-cov-10.003416_pt1 | contig 36057 bp, 29 predicted proteins | sample MGYA00520694_ERZ1035006 | MGnify/ENA primary metagenome ERZ1035006 (study PRJEB33766, sample SAMN09781746) | gut metagenome | biome: gut microbiome | host: Homo sapiens | place: Madagascar | study: EMG produced TPA metagenomics assembly of the PRJNA485056 data...
CTATATACTTTGGAAACATAAACGATATACTCAAAATAAGAGTTATGTTAAAAAAGACTGCAAAAGGGCATTGGGCTTATAAGAAGATAGAAATCAGAAAGGGCGTTAAATTATGAGAGACAGCATTATCATGACGAAATATCAGGGGTTTGGAAATGATTATCTGGTACTGGATGCGAATCGAAATCAGCTGCAGCTTCAGGGAAAAAAGATTGCACTTCTTTGTCAGCGAGGTTTTGGGCTTGGAGCTGACGGTATTTTATACGGCCCTGTAGAAATAAACGGAAAAATGGGAATGCATATTTTTAATTCAGATGGAAGCGAGGCAGCTATTAGTGGAAATGGTGTCTGTATTTTCGCAAAATATCTTATGGATAATGAATATGTAAAAGAAAAGAAATTCTCCATAGAGACATTGTCCGGAACCATTGAGGTAGAATGCCTCAATGCCAGAGCCACAGAGTTCCGGGTGAATATGGGAAAAGCGTCTTTCCTGTCCAGAGAGATTCCGGTAACCGGTGAAGTACGGGAAGTAATCGATGAGCCATTTACCTTTAATAAGCGGGAGTATAAGGCAACCTGCCTTACTATAGGAAATCCCCACTGCATTATTTTCATGGATGAGGTAACACCAGAGAAGGTAAAGGAGCTGGGACCTTATGTGGAAAATGCAGATGAGTTTCCGGAACGAGTAAACCTGCAGATCTGCCGCCAGATTGACAAAGGAAATCTTGACATTGAGATCTGGGAGCGAGGCTCCGGCTATACCAAGGCATCCGGAACCGGAAGCTGCGCAGCTGCCATTGCAGCCTACAGAAAAGGCCTGATGGAAAACCGTATCAATGTAAACCAGCCAGGTGGAATGATCCAGATCGACATCAAAGAAGACGGAACCATTTTCATGACAGGAACAGTTGGCTACATTGCAGAGGTAAGCGTGGCAGAGAGCTTTTTCTCATAAAGAAGCGCAGCAGGTGACAATGATATTTATACAATAGAAGAAAAAGAAGAAAGTCTCAGGGGGTTTTCAGGAGACTTTCTTTTTTGTTGATAAAAAAAGCATAATAGCCAGATGAAAAAAAGATAGACATTTCTAACTTTGTCCTGTAAAATTAACAACTGTTAGGAGGCACTAACGATAGTTGCGTGAGGAGGAAAAAGATGGCCAATAAAAAGTTATTAAGAAGAATAGCTCCGCTTGTAATGAGTGTGGCTGTTGCAATGTCAAGTATGCCAGCAGCTGTATTTGCGGCAGATTTTACTGATGAAGAAAATTCTTTTGCAGCAGAGAGCACATATGAGGAAACTACACCAGAAGAAGCCTATGAAGAAGACGGTATTCTTGCAGAGGAGGACGGATTCGGTTCCGAAGATACCTGTACCGCAGAGACAGATGGTTTTGGTGCTGTGGAGGGTACAGAGGATGTATTTCAGTCTGAAGATGTCATTGAGCAGGAAGCGGAAGAACCGGCAGCAAATGAGGAAGGATTGGAAAATGTAGAATACGTAATGATGAACATTCCTTATGATGCTTTTTACAAATCCGAGCTGAAGAATAATGATGTTCATGTAGATGCATTTACTTCTGCAACATTAAATAAATCCAGAACAGCAGGAATGATGAACGGAAATTCTGCTTATCATACAGATACAGCAGGAACCAGCCTTGCAGGAGTAACGTTTCCGGTTAGGATTACAGACCCATCTGTTCTCCAAAACCTGAAACAGGTAAAGGATGAGGATTCTGTAACCATCACTGTCACAAACAGAGGACAGACAAGCCAGAAGACATATACCGGAGAGAAAGCGCTTATCGAGAATGATAACTATGCATTTTATGTATTAAAGGATGCTCCAAGCTATTATAAAGAGCTCCAGGTGGACAGTGAAGGAAACATTACTTTCAGTGCAGTACAGGGAATGAGCCAGACAACTGTTTCTGTTTCTTCTAAATTTATGACAAAGACAAAATATGGTGACTACGAATTAGATCTTGACGATGCTGCTTTCCAGGAAGCTGCGAAGGGTGGAGTTATTGATCCTTCTACGGATAACATTTATGGAGTAGTAGTAAATACAACAGATGGAACTACATATGGCCTTCGCCATCTGGAAAACATCTGGAGAGGCGGACATCTTTCCTGGGGAACAGGATTCACAGAATCTGTTCATGGCTGCCCGGTAAGCTCTGCACATTATAAATCTATGATGGGAAAAACAATTTCCAGCGTTACCTATTACACAAACAAGGGAATCATCAATTTCGATATTGAGGATACTTACGTACCAGTGAAAACAGGGGTATCTGTAACAGCCGAAAATGTAAAAACAGCCGACAGGACTCTGAAAGTAGAATTCAGCAAAAACCTTCCAGATGACTTTGCTGTAAAATATGCAGTTGATGGTGTTGAGACTGGAACGGTTGAAGGCCTGGTTTCCATTGAAAGCCTCACACCTGGAAAACATACCGTAACGGTATCTGACGGAAACGGAAAATATGCACCTGTCAGTGCGGAATTTGTAGCAGAAACAGATGTGGCAGCAGCTGCATATGACGAGTGTGAAGGAAAATTAGTTGCAGCTGCAGATGCTACAGCTGAGCAGTTCGCAGCCTATACAAAAGCTATTACAAAGGTAAAAGCAGGCGAGAAGGAATACGCCGCTTCCGGAAGAGGCAGCGTACAGATTGTAAAAGAGGATGGAAGCCTTGATCTGTCCAAGGTTGAAAATGTGGAAGGCGCAGAGATAACAGTAGTTGCACCTGGATATCCGAACCTGACCTTCACATACAGCCAGAATGTATATGTATACGCAGGACTTACCTGGGCTGAGTACTGGGCAAATGAAGCAGTATACAATGCCGGATCTGCTGCATCTTCTGATGAGAAAGACAGAAGAAATGAGTCAGATCTTGGAGCATTTGATGCAGTAACAAGAGCGACTGCAAACCACGGACTTCACAGAGGAAGCTTCCAGGCAATCGCAGTTCTTAACGGAAAGACAATTTCCTACTGGAGCAAAGACGGAAAAACAGTTTATTACACAGATGGAACTTCTGAGGCATTTAACAGAAATAATGTAAAGAGCTATCAGATCCTGGGATTAAAATATGTTCCGGTTCAGATCTTCAGAGCTGACCTGAGCGATTTTGCTGCAGCTCACGCTATCATAAAAAATGGCGGTCAGTTAATCGGTGGTTATGGCGAAGGACAGCTGAAGGCTTATGAGGCAGTTGCAAATGTAACTGCTAATACCAACGGACTGAGGGTTGTCACAAGAAAGGAAGATGGAAGCTTTAACATCAGCGCACGTAAGAGCGGAACGGATTCCGGTATCAAAGGTGCTGAGCTGAAAGAGGCAGCTGGAATTGAACCTAAGGTTAGGGAAGGAGCAGGAACTTACGGCGAATTCTTAAGAGTTGACCTGAATGGAAACTATGGAGATCTTGGCTCTCATTTACAGTCTGTAGAATGGACATACTATGGAAATGATTCTTCATACACCAACAAGCTTGCAAATTACGGAACAAAATTTGCAGCAGATAACTGGATGCACAAATCCATGGGAATCCAGCTTGGACTGACCTTGTCACAGCGTTTCCAGCTGCCGGAGGGATATGATGGAACTGGCTACTGGACCATTACTGTACACGCTCTTGGATATAAGGATTATGTTTACAGCTTCCAGGCAACCGAGGCAAATCTTGCAAGATCAGCAGGAGATGCAGATTCCAAACCACTTGAAAATATCATTGCAGAAGCAAAAGCTTTAAAGGAAGCTGATTATACACCAGAGAGCTGGGCTGCTGCAAAAGATAATATCGCGATGGAGCTAGAAGAATGCGAAGAAATGCTGGCCAACATTAAGAACCAGACGAAATCTGGTGTTGAGGAGCAGATTGGTCATCTGAGAGCGGCTATGAATGCACTGGTAAGAGTTCAGGTAACACCAGAAGTGAAACCGGAAACTTCTCTTACAGCAACAGCAGCAAGCACAACTCTTTATGTTGGTGGAACTGTTGGAAATACAACAACAATTACAGTCGCAAAGAGCGGAATTGAGGAAGCAGCGCAGTTTACAAGCAGCAACCCGGCAGTTGCAGCGGTAGACCAGAACGGAACGGTAACTGCAAAGAAAGCAGGAAGCGCTGTTATCACAGTAACTGCTGGTGGTCTTACTGCAGATGTTAATGTTACAGTAGCAAATGCCGGCATTACAGTAAAAGCACAGAGCAAGACAATCTATACTGGCGGCAAAAAGACCACCAACATCAATGTTGCTAAGAAGGGTATTACTGCAAAGGCAAAATTCACTTCCAGCAACAAGAAAGTTGCAACTGTAAATGCAAAAGGTGTTGTAACTGCAAAGAAAGCAGGAAAAACAACCATTACCGTAAAGGTAGGAAAATTCAAAAAGAAAGTAACGATCACTGTGAAAAAACCTTCTCTGAAGCTGGTGAAATCCTCTGCTTCCATTAAGAAGGGAAAAACCACAACCATTAAGGTAAAGGCAACTCCAGCTGGAAAGGTCAGCTACAAGTCAAGCAATAAGAAAGTGGCATCTGTATCTTCCAAGGGTGTTGTAAAAGGAAAGAAGAAAGGTACTGCAGTGATTACCGTTACCTGCAACGGCTTAAAAGCAAAATTCAAAGTAACAGTTAAATAATATTTGCATATAGAGTGATATTATGATATCAGTGCCAAAAGGTCAAAAAGCCGTTCGTGCTTGCACGACAAGGCGTTTGAACTTGGGACACGCCAAATATGAGAAAGTAGCGATTTACGCAGTAAATCAGCGGATTTCGAATATTTGGAGGATTGCGGGAGCAGCGTAGCTGCGGAGCAATCCGGGGTATCAAATGAGTGGCAAAAGACCTTTTGACACTCATATCATATTATGCAAAGCAAAAGAACGGGGGCCGTTTTTAACAGCCCCTGCTTTTGCTTGTTATCAGACGAAATGACAGGATTTGACAGGAGACAGAATGAAAGAACAGGATAAGAAACGTACGTTTGATAAAAAAAGTCTGACAAAGCTGGCACCTGCCGCTGTGGTAATCGCAGCAGTCGCAGTATCGCTGCCGCAGCTTCAGGATGCTTCCGCAGATACAGATGTAAAGAATGAGACAGTTGTAAAATCCCAGGACATAGAGGGACTTTTGAAAACGGCCTATTTCTATGAAGAATCAGAGGAAGCGGAAGAAACAGACAGCAAAGGTGAAACAAAGAACAACAAAGCTACTTCTAAAAGCAAAAAAAAGACAAAAGCTTCAAAAAAGAAAAAGGGTGGAATAAAAAAAGGAACCACGAAAACATTGCCTGCGAAATCAGCAGCATCCTCAGGGCAGGGACAGGGAACGACTGCAACTCCTGTAACAGAGGTACCGGCTGACGGCTATAAGGATGGAACTTATCAGGGAAGTGGCACTGGATTTGGTGGAACAATATCTGTACAGGTAACGGTTTCCGGAGGAAAGATCACCGCTGTTGATATTTTAAGTGCTGCAGGAGAGACTGGTTCCTATTTTTCCTCTGCCCAGGGCGTGGTCAGCAGAATTCTTTCCAGCCAGTCCCCTAATGTGGATGCAGTTGGCGGAGCAACTTATTCATCCAATGGTATCATACAGGCAGTGCAGAATGCACTTTCCCAGGCGGCAAATGATGGAAGCAAGGTAACACCGACTCCTACGCCAAAGCCAACGAAAACTCCCAAGCCTGTCAAACCGGATTCTGGCGTTTCCTATAAAGATGGGGTATACGAGGGTCAGGCAGAAGGTTATGATGGCACTGTTACCGTAAAAGTAACCATAAAAAAGGGAAAAATCAAAAAGATCACAAATACAAATACAGATACAGCTCAATTTTTCAATAAGGCATGGAAAAGTATCAAGAGCGAGGTTGTGGCAAGACAGTCTTTATCTGGAATTGATACAGTCAGCGGAGCTACTTTTTCATCAAATGGTATTTTGGGAGCACTGGAACAGGCACTTTCCCAGGCACGAGAGAATGGAAGCAACGAGAATCCTGTTCCTACACAGACACCAGAACCAACGACGACACCGGAAACCACACCTGTACAGCCTTCTGTGCCTTCTGAAAAACTGCTGGAGGACGGCATATACACAGCCTCCGCTCAGGGATATTCCGGACTTGTAACAATCACAATGACGGTTAAAGATGGAAAAATAACAGAGATTACAAATACAAACTCTGACACAAGAAGCTTCTTTAACAGGGCATGGAGGACAATCCAGCCCAAAATACTGGAACTGCAGACAACAGATGGAATTGATACAGTCAGTGGAGCAACCTTCTCTTCAATGGGAATCCTGGATGCTTCCAAATTAGCCGTGGAACAGGCGAAAGCTGCCCTGCAGCCAGACATAACACCGGAGCCAACCAGCGCACCGGAACCAACTGACACACCAGAACCAACCGACACACCAGAACCTACCATAGCACCGGAACCAACCAGCACACCGGAGCCGACAAACACACCGGAACCAACGGCTACACCGTCAGAACCAGGAGAAAATCCGGAACCTACAGAAACACCGGATATCACAACTGCTCCCACACCGGAGGGACTTTATAAAGATGGGAGCTATACCGGAATCGGAGAAGGAAATGACGGGCCGGACAGTGTACAGGTAACAGTGACCATTTCCGGAGGGAAAATTACAGGGGCTGTTTATGATACCTATGATGACGAGGACTTTTTTGCAGATGCGTGGGAAGGAGTCTGGAATCAGATTTCAGGAAAACAGTCAGCCGATGGAATTGATACCGTATCCGGCTGCACCTATTCCTCAAAAGGAATCATACAGGCATTTCAGAATGCATTAAAGCAGGCAAAAGGAGTATAGTATAACCCATGAAGTTTCAGAATTTTATTATGAGAGTTTTATGTCTTATCTTGATTATAGCAGCTGTTCTGGGATATAATTCCATGCAGAAAGACAGCAGTGAGGATGAAAAAGACCGGCAGATAGCAAGCCTGACTAAGCGAGTAGATGCATTGGAAGAGCAACAGGAAGAGATGCTTATTGCAATCAATGAGGCGGCCAAAGCAAGGGAAGAGGCAGAAAAGGCTGCACAAAAGGCAGCACAGTCCCAGAAAAAAGAGGATACAGAGAAAAAGACAGAGGAAGCTGCAGACTCGGAGGAAGCTTCTGAAGCAGAAGAGCAGTCCGAGGAAGGGGAGACGGAAGACCTTGCCTATAAAAATGGTACTTATACCGGGGAAGGCCAGGGCTTCGGAGGAACCATTACCGTTGCGGTGACTCTTCAGGATGACGAGATCACAGATATCCAGGTCGCAAGTGCGCCAGGTGAGGATTCCGCATATCTTTCACAGGGAGAGGGTGTTATTAGTTCTATTCTTTCAGCACAAAGTACAGATGTTGATACTGTTTCAGGAGCAACCTTCAGCTCCACAGGTATTATCAACGCAGTCAATGATGCCCTTGGAAAGGCGGAGAATCCATGAAAAAAAGACAGAGAAAAATCCGGCTGATCCGTGCCGCATTTCAGGCTCTGTTCTTTTTGGCGGCGCCGGCACTTTTTTCTACTGCGTTTGCAGGTGTGAAATCGATTTTTCAGGCATTGGCAGCCCATGAAATGATAACCTGGAATTCCTTTCTGGATGTGACAGCAGTGCTGCTGCTTATAACCTGTCTTTTTGGAAGACATTTCTGCGGATATGCCTGTGCGTTCGGTTCTCTTGGCGATGCTCTTTATGAGCTGACTGTTTTCATAAGACAGAAAGTGCTTCATAAAAAAGGAAGGCACGGATATTCGGAAAAAATGATTCGGATTTTCCGGAAGGTGAAATATTTTTTGCTGGTATTTATACTGCTATCCATTATCGCAGGATTTTACAGCTCCCTTCAGGGAATGAGTCCGTGGGACGTATTTTCCATACTTACAGCCAGAAGACTGCCAAATGCTTCTTATAAGATTGGAATTGTACTTTTGCTGCTGATCATGGCAGGAATGTGTACGCAGGAAAGGTTTTTCTGCCAGTTTTTATGCCCTATGGGGGCAATATTTGCCATGATGCCAATACTTCCAGGTGCCTTGTTTAACAGAAACAGGGAAAAATGCCCTGCAAAGTGTGGTGCCTGCAAGAAACGCTGTCCGGCGCATCTTGATATTGACGGAGATACACTTCTTTCAGGAGAATGCATCTGCTGCCATGCCTGCCAGGGAATTTGTCCGAGGAAAAATATTCATTTAGGAATGTCAGACGAAAAAGTGGAGAAAGAATGAAACGAACATCAGAATTTTATAAGAAAAAAATAAGTTGTGGAAGCCTTTTGGTGATGCTTGGAGTTTCCCTGACAGGAATCTGCGGACAGAACAGTACTTCTTTGGTATCTGCTGCAGAAACCAGTCAGGAAGAAATCCAGAAATATGCCAATGCGGACTTTGCCATGGATACGGTGGTATCGGAAACTCTGTATACTTCCGGAGAAGATATCAATGCCAGAATTGGTGAAAAATTAAGAGAGATTGAGACGGAAATTCTTTCCTGGACTCAGGAAGATTCGCAGGTTTCCATTTTAAATGCTGCCCAGGGGGAAACTGTGGAAGTATCAGAGGAGCTGGCGGGCTATCTGGAAAAAGCGATACAGCTGGCAAAAGATTCTGAGGGAGCATTTGATCCCACTCTGGGGAAGGTGATACGGCTGTGGGACATTGACGGAGAAAATCCTCATGTTCCGGAAGAGTCGGAACTTGCTGCACTTCTTGAAAATGTGGGATATGAAAAAATAGAACAAAATGGAAATGAGGTCACGCTGAAAGACGGATGTACTCTGGAACTGGGCGCAGTTGGAAAGGGAATCGGCTGCGATGTGATTGCGGATTTTCTGAAGGAACAGACAGATGTTACCGGGATGATTCTGAATCTTGGCGGCAGCAGTGTTATGACTTACGGGGAGAAACCAGATGGAACTGACTGGAAGATCGCATTGACGGATCCAAGAGACCCGGAAGGAGATTATCTGGGGACGATCAGTCTGGAGGCAGGCCAATTTCTTTCTACATCCGGTGATTATGAAAAATATTTCATGGAAAATGGAAAACGTTATCATCATATCCTGGATCCAAAAACCGGTTATCCGGTGTGGAACGGACTGACTTCTGTCACTGTGGTATGTGAGGATGGCTTTCTGGCAGATGGCCTTTCTACTGCCTGTTTTGTTCTTGGCAGGGAAAAAGCAGAAGCTCTTCTGGAAAAATACAAAGCAGAAGCAGTTTTCGTAGACGAAGATAAAAATGTTTATGCGACAGATGGAATCAAAGAGCAGTTTGAGCTGATGAAAGATACCTATACGATGAAATGAAAAAAGAGGAATGAAAAAAGCCCTTCCGGAGTGCCAAAAGGATCATGCACTCTGGAAAGGGCTTTTTGTGTACGTTAAAAGTGAATGCGTTTGACAACTTCTCCGGTGAGAATTCCAATGAGAAGTCCGGTTATCACGCCGGAAATCATCAGTGCCGGGGAATAATAATACAAAAGTCCGATGGTATGGGTGGCTGGAACTGCGACGAGAAGCTGGCCGATATTGTGTGAGACACCTCCGGCAACACTGATTCCCACTCTGCCAAACCCGGAAAATTTTTTTAACAGAACCATAACGGTCAGGCTGAGAGCTGCTCCGGCCAGGCTGTACATGATACTGGAGCCGCTTCCGAACAGGAAGCCTACGATCAGGATTCTGACAAGGGAAACCAGGGCAGCTTCCTTCCAGGTATATTTTTCCAGAATAAAAAGAACGGCCAGGTTGGCGAGTCCAAGTTTCATTCCCGGAATACCGGCAAAAAAAGGAATCAGGGACTCTACATATCCGAAAATGATAGCGACGGCTGCAAAAAGTCCCAGATAGGCTGTTTTTTTCTGATCCATATTTAAACTACTGCGTCAAACTCCGTTTCTGAAGAATCCTGAGAATCGGATGCGCTTTCTCCTTTTATCACAACTTTGTTAGGAAGGCAGACGATGAAGCCACCGGAACTGCCTATTGCGGGCTGATGGATGCAAAGATGATCCGGGCAGTCAGCTTCTGTCATTTTTACTGTGCCATCCTTGATCTCGCATACATTGGTATCACCTATGGGAATGATCTGGTCCTGATCAAGAGAGTAGGTGCCATATAACTGGCCATCCACAGTAATTTCAATAGTACCGTGCCTGCCTCTGGGAACCGCATAAGTGAAAATACACAGCAGGGCAGAAATCAGAAACAGGCCGCCGACAAAAATAATTTCTTTTTTTTTCAAACAGTTACCTCTTTCCAGTAAATAAAGTACAAACACTCTGGTTAATGATAAAAGAAAAAAAGAAAATATGCAAGTCCTTTGGAATGCAGTTTTTGAGAAAATGTCGCAACTGCCGGAGCGTGCGGCTTTTTGTTGTATTTCAGCCAAAAATATGCTATTGTATAAGCTGAAAGTCTGTGTGCCGTCAGTGAGTATTTGAAAGAACACTTTCTGTGCGGCATTGTTGGAGAAATATAAGAAAGAAGGTGAAGCTATGGTTGAATTAGACCAGTTCAAGAGCATTCTTGCAACATACACAGAACCATTAGTGGAAGTGAGGGATTCACTTTGACCTGGCTAACAAGGAGAAGCGGGTTGAAGAATTAGAGCGTGAGATGGAAGCGCCTGATTTCTGGGACAATGCAGAAGTTTCCCAGAAGAAAATGAAAGAATTAAAGAGCATGAAAGACGATATGGAGACGTATCAGAATCTGGTGACACAGATGGAAGATATGGAGACGCTCATTGAGATGAGCTATGAGGAAAATGATCCGTCTATGATTCCTGAGATCCAGGAAATGCTGGACAATTTCCGCACAGAGTTCGACACCATCCGGGTAAAGACACTTCTCTCCGGAGAATATGACAGTGAGAATGCCATTATCAAGCTGAATGCCGGAGCAGGCGGAACAGAGGCCTGTGACTGGTGCGGTATGCTGTATCGTATGTATACAAGATGGGCAGAGCGCAAAGGCTTTTCCATTGAAGTCCTGGATTATCTGGACGGAGATGAAGCCGGCGTGAAATCCGTAACCTTCCAGGTAAACGGAGAAAATGCTTACGGACTTCTGAAATCAGAAAAGGGAGTTCACCGTCTGGTGCGTATCTCCCCCTTTAACGCAGCTGGAAAGAGACAGACCTCTTTTGTATCCTGTGACGTTATGCCAGATATTGAGAAGGACCTGGATGTAGAGATCAACGACGAGGATATCCGTATTGATACCTATCGAAGCAGTGGTGCCGGTGGACAGCATATCAACAAGACCTCTTCTGCGATCCGCATCACCCATTTCCCAACCGGAATCGTGGTACAGTGCCAGAATGAGCGTTCCCAGCATATGAACAAGGACAAGGCTATGCAGATGCTGAAAGCCAAGCTGTATCTTCTGAAGCAGCAGGAGGCTGAGGCAAAGCTTTCCGGAATCCGTGGCGAGGTAACAGATATTGGATGGGGAAATCAGATCCGTTCCTATGTTATGCAGCCATACACCATGGTGAAGGATCACCGCACCAATGAGGAAACTGGAAATGTAGATGCTGTTATGGATGGTTCCATTGATATTTTCATCAATGCATACCTGAAATGGATCGCACTTGCGAAGAAGCCGGCTGAATAAGCATTTTGCAGCAGGCAGCCATGGGATTTGATATCGGAAGGAAATGCAGAATGCAAAAATCAACAGAAAAGAATAAGTATTTTGTAGTAAGAGAGCGGGCTGTGCCTGAGGTGCTCCTGAAAGTAGTAGCTGCAAAACAGCTTCTGGAATCAAAGCGTGTGGCGACCGTTCAGGAGGCAGCAGACGCTGCTGGGATCAGCCGAAGTTCCTTCTATAAATATAAAGATGATATTTTTCCTTTTCACGAGGAAGCGAAAGGGAAAACCATTACATTTATCATCCAGATGGATGATGAGCCTGGAATCCTTTCCAATGTGCTTCGGGCGATCGCCCAGAATAATGGAAATATTCTGACCATACACCAGAGTATTCCCATAAGCGGTATTGCCACTCTTACTTTAAGTGTGCAGATTCTTCCGGGAGAAGGAAATGCGGAGGCTATGGTAGAGGATATCGAGCATATGGAAGGAATCCATTATCTAAAAATTTTAGGCAGGGAGTAGCGGACAGATGATAAAGATTGCAGTGTTAGGATATGGCACAGTTGGAAGTGGTGTGGTAGAAGTAATCCGCACCAACCATGAAAGCATTAACAAGAGAGCCGGAGAAGAGATACAGATCAAATATGTACTTGACCTGCGTGAGTTTCCGAATGATCCGGTACAGGAAATCCTGGTTCATGATTATGAGCAGATCGTAAATGATCCGGAAGTAGAGATTGTAGTTGAAGTTATGGGAGGAACCGGTGCTGCCTATAATTTTGTAAAAAGAGCTCTGGAAGCCGGAAAGAGTGTATGCACATCCAATAAGGCACTGGTGGCAAAATATGGTCCGGAGCTTATGGACATTGCCAGGGAAAAAGGAATCAACTTCCTCTTCGAGGCAAGCTGTGGAGGCGGAATTCCGATTATCCGTGCCCTTAATTCTTCTCTCACAGCAGACGAGATTGATGAGGTGACGGGAATCTTAAACGGAACGACCAACTATATGCTGGACAAGATGAACACAGAGGGTGCTGATTTTGATACCGTTCTGAAGGAAGCACAGGCGAAAGGATATGCGGAGGCAGATCCGACTGCTGATGTGGAAGGCCAGGATGCCTGCCGCAAGATTGCCATCCTTTCTTCTCTGGCATATGGCAAATTCCTAAATTATGAAGATGTTTATACAGAGGGAATCACGAAGATCACTCCGGAGGATATGGAATACGCCAGAGAGATGGGAAAAAGCATCAAACTTCTTGGCACAAGCAGAAGAATCGGGGATGCGTTCTATGCAGTTGTGGCACCTTTCCTTGTAGGGGCAGAGAATCCGCTGTACAGCGTAAAGGGTGTATTTAACAGCATTTTCGTACATGGAAATATGCTGGGAGATGCCATGTTCTACGGAAGCGGAGCCGGGAAGCTTCCTACCGCAAGTGCAGTTGTGGCAGATGTGGTCGATGCAGCCAAGCATCTTCACAAGACCATTATGACCAACTGGACCAATGAAAAGATGACACTTCTGGATCCGGATTCCGTAGAAGGACGTTTCTTTGTCCGTGTGAAGGATACCTCTCTGGACGAAGTGGACAAGGCTTTTGGAAAAGTAGATGCGATCATCGAGCCAGATGCACTTCCTGATGAGTTCGGCTTTGTGACATGCCTGATGACTCAGGGCGAGTATAAAGAGAGAGTAAAGGCTCTTGGGGAAAATGTCCTTGGCATGATTCGTATGAAAGACTGAGAAAAGTCTGTTCCTAAGATTTTGTAACGCTGGCTTCATAGTATATAGAAACGGACAGCGTGGAAGGAAAAAAGATGCTGATAGTTAAGAAATTCGGCGGTACATCCGTTGCTGACAAGGAGAGAATGCTCAATGTTGCCAACCGTTGTATCGAGGAATATAAAAAAGGAAATGATGTGGTGGTTGTTTTATCTGCCATGGGAAAATATACAGATGAACTGATCAGGATGGCTCATGATATGGATGAGAAGCCGCCCAAGCGTGAGATGGATATGCTGCTGACCATTGGGGAGCAGATGTCTGTTTCCCTGATGGCAATGACGATGCATAAGCTGGGAATTCCGGCAATTTCCCTGAATGCTTTTCAGGTGACCATGCATACCACAAGCAGCCATCAGAATGCCAGACTGAAACGAATTGACACAGAGCGTATCCGTCGTGAGCTTGATGCCAGAAGAATCGTAATTGTAACCGGTTTTCAAGGCGTTGATAAATACGACGATTATACGACCCTTGGCCGTGGTGGTTCTGATACAACAGCAGTGGCTCTGGCTGCTGCTCTTCATGCAGATGCCTGTGAGATCTACACAGACGTAGATGGAGTTTACACAGCGGATCCACGTAAGGTTCCAAATGCCAGAAAGTTAAAAGAGATCACATACGATGAGATGCTTGACCTGGCAACCTCAGGAGCGGGAGTTCTTCACAACCGTTCCGTGGAGATGGCGAAGAAATATGGAGTGCCTCTCGTAGTACGCTCCAGCCTGAATAACAGTGAAGGAACAGTGGTTAAGGAGGTAGTAACCGTGGAAAGAATGCTGATCAGCGGAGTTGCCCTGGATACAGATGCGGTGCGTATCGCAGTCCTGGGACTTCGTGATGTGCCGGGAGTTGCCTTTAAGGTATTTGACACTCTGGCAAGAAAAAATATTAACGTAGATGTTATCCTGCAGTCCATTGGCCGTGCAGGTACAAAGGATATCTCATTTACTGTAAACAGGGATGACCTGGACGATGCAGTTGCAGCACTGGAGGAGAACCAGGAGCGTCTTGGATTCAAGGAACTGCATTCTGAGAGAAACATCGCCAAGCTTTCCATTGTTGGTTCCGGTATGCTCAGCAACCCAGGTGTAGCAGCCAAAATGTTTGAGAGCCTTTACAATGAGGGTGTGAACATCAATATGATCTCTACCTCTGAGATCCGTATCACAGTTCTCATCAACGAAAAAGACGGCATTCGTGCTATGAACGCTGTACATGATGCCTTCGGCCTTGCCGATTGAGAATCTGAATTTAACCGGATCCGTTATTCGCTTGTGAACAAGCAGCGAAGCAGATCTGGAATATCTGTTTTAAAATTCTGAGGAGGATTTTTCTATGAAGAGAAGAACTTTGGGAGTGTTATTAGCAGCTATGTGTGTAACTGCAGTGCCATCTGTTGCATATGCAGGGCTTTACGCAACACCAAGTGATGCAGCGCAGACAGATGCAGCTGCTACAGAGGCTGGAACGGATGCGGCAGCACCGGCAGAGGAAGCCGCAACAGCAGAGACAGCACCAGCAACGGAAGCAGCAGACTCAACTGCACCGGCAGAAGCTGCTGCAGAGACAGCACCGGCAGATGGAACCGGACTTACAGAGGCTGCCGCACCGGCAGCAGAGCAGGCAGGTGCTGCACTTTCCGATAATATTTATGATTTCCAGATCAAGATCAATGATCATGTGTATCAGTTCCCTACAACTTATGAGGAGTTTTCCTCTCAGGGATGGGTGATGGAATCTGGTTACGAGAATGAGACACTTGATACAAATTCTTATGTAGATATCACCGCTTCTAATGATACGGAAAAGGTAAATTTAACCTTCCTTAATCTGGGAATTAACGCACTTCCTTATGAGCAGTGTCTGATAGGCGGTATTTCCATAGATGGAACCTACAATGTCAATCTGAGTAGAACTACTGTAGAGCTGGCTGGAGGAATCCAGATGGGAAAATCAACCTTTGAGGATATCAAGGCTGCATATGGAGACCCAAGTGAGACTTCGGAGACAGATTATTATACCGAGTACATCTATAAGAAAGATTACCATGAAATGGTGGATCTGTATGTTTACAAGGATGACAATACATTTAAAAAGGTCAGAATTCAGAATCTTGTGGAGCCGGAAGGCTATGACAAGGGAAGTGTAAGTGGTGATGTTCCGGATATTGTAACCTCTTATGCTGCACCGTCTGCACTTAGTGATGATATCATGGCGCCTCAGGTGGAATTCTGCGGAGATCTTTATACACTTCCGGCGCCTGTAACTGCATTTCTGGCAAATGGCTGGACAATGGTAGATGTTGCAGATGATGCGTATGTTTCCGGAGGCGGAACAATGGAAACTCTTGATATGATGAAGAACAATCAGACTGTGCAGTTTTATGTGTATAATATGACAGACAATGCTACTGCAATCCAGAATTGTTTTATAAGACAGTTGGAAGCTTCTACCTTGAATGAAGCAATTACGTTGAAAACCTCCGGCAATCTTACATTAGGTTCCAAAAAATCTGATATTAAAGCTCTTGCAGAAGCAAAGGGATATATTATGACCGAAGATGCCGATTCTCTGACTATTTACAAATCAGAGAATTCTAAAACGGACACTCAGCTTCACTTTAGATTCTTTGGAGATGATCCGGAAATAGCAACCAACATACAGTATGAGAACAGAGTCCTTCAGTAAGGGAGAGTAAAGAAATTCTCCTGAAACAGATACTGGATATAACAAAACAAACGGGAGGAATGAGATATGAGTGATTATATCATCAGCTGCTGTTCCACAGCAGACCTTACCAAAGAACATTTTGAAAAGAGAAATATTTCTTACATCTGCTTCCATTATGAACTGGATGGAAAGGAATATGAGGATGACCTTGGTCAGTCCATGCCTTTTGACAAATTCTATAAGGCAATGCAGGATGGAGCCATGACAAAGACCTCACAGGTGAATGCTGAGGAGTACGAGCAGTATTTCGAGAAATTCCTGAAAGAGGGAAAAGATATTCTCCATGTCTGCCTGTCCTCAGGAATTTCCGGCGCCATAAACTCTGCCATGATCGCCAGGGATAATCTGGCAGAGCGCTATCCGGAGCGGAAAATTCTGGTAGTGGATTCTCTGGGGGCTTCCTCCGGCTATGGACTTTTTATGGACCGCCTGGCAGACCTTCGTGACGAAGGAAGAGCCATCCAGGAGGTTTACAAATGGGCAGAAGAATATAAATTAAATGTCCACCACTGGTTCTTTTCCACAGACCTTACCTTCTATATCAGAGGCGGCCGAATCTCAAAGGCAAGCGGATTCTTTGGAACGATGCTGAATATCTGCCCTCTTCTGAACATGGATGATCAGGGTAAGCTGATTCCAAGGTACAAGATCCGTACCAAGAAGAAGGTAATCCGTGCCATTGTAGACAAGATGGAAGAATACGCAGAGGGTGGCCTGGAATATTCCGGTAAATGCTATATTTCCCAGTCTGCCTGCCTCGCTGATGCCCAGGAGGTTGCCAGACTTGTGGAGGAGCGTTTTCCGAAGTTAAACGGAAAGGTAGAGATCAATAACATTGGTACCACCATTGGAAGCCATACAGGTCCGGGAACGGTAGCTCTGTTTTTCTGGGGAAGTAAGAGGACTGCATAAAGAGGGGAAGGAGAGATTATCTTTCTGAAACCGTCATGATACAGGGGCCGGGAGGAGAAAAATCCCGGCCTGTTCTGTGATAACCGAATTTGACCTGATTTTCTGCAAAATGAGTCATACAGACTGCAGGAATGATTTAGGGACAGATTTGCTGTATCGTATTCAAAGGAGATTGATTATTATGAAGAGAAAGTCGCGGGAGATAAAGCTGCTGGCGAGGAAAGCTTTGCAGGGACGATATGGAGTGGTGATTCTGGGACTTCTGGCTGTATATGGACTGAATTTTGTGGGAATGATTCTGTCTGTACAGCTTTTTTCCGGAACCGATATACTGGACTTCATTCTCAGCGAAGTGTTTACACTGGTGGTATCTCTGCTTGTAGGAATCGTGTCGGCCGGGTTTAGTTATATGCTCCTGAATATTGCCAGGGGCAGAAATTTTTCCATGGGAGATTTGGTTTATTTCTTTAAAAACCAGCCAGACCGTGTGATTGTTGCCGGATTTGTCCTTGCGGTGATCCAGCTGATCACATCTATCCCGTATTATTATGTAAGCTTTACTACAGAACCGGGAATTACACCGGAGGCACAGATTCAGTGGTTTTCCATGATCATGGTGCTGATGCTGCTTACCACAGTATTGAATTTCATTATTTCCGTACCTTTTGCCATGTGCTATTTTCTCATGGCAGACGATCCGGAATTAGGCGGAGTCCAGGCACTGAAAAAAAGTGCACAGCTGATGAAAAGGAATATCTGGCGTTATATTTGCCTGAACCTCAGTTTTGTTCCGCTGTTATTTCTGTCTGTGTTCACATTTTATATTGCCCTGTTCTGGATCATGCCGTATATGGAAATGTCAGTTACTACCTTTTACCGTGATCTGAAAGGAGAGCTGGATTACAGACTGCCAGGTGACGGATACTATAATGGTAATAGTTTTTATAATGGAAATAACTACTATAATGGAAGCAATTTTTCCAATGGAAATGGCAGCTATCCTGGAAATGATAGTTATTCCGGAAATGATGGCAATTATTCTAATGAAAATAATAACGGCTCGGAGGACGGCCGTGATGACTATAATTCTGAAGCATAAGAGGAGATTGAAAAAATGGATATTTTACAGGTGATCACCCAGGAGCTTGGGGTGGAAAAATGGCAGGTGGAGGCTGCAGTCAAATTGATTGACGAGGGCAATACCATTCCATTTATTTCCCGATACAGAAAAGAAGCCACTGGTACTTTAAATGATGAGCAGCTTCGTAATCTGAACGAGCGTCTCACCTATCTGCGAAATCTGGAGGACAAGAAGAAACAGGTACTTTCCAGCATTGAAGATCAGGGTAAGCTGACGGAGGAACTGAAAGCCCAGATTCTTGCAGCGCAGACACTTGTTGTGGTAGAGGATCTTTACCGTCCGTTCCGCCCGAAGAGACGCACCCGTGCCACCATTGCCAAAGAAAAAGGTCTGGAGCCGCTGGCAAATATCATTATGCTCCAGATGACGAAGAAATCCATTGAGGAAGAGGCGGAAGCCTTTGTTTCTGAGGAAAAAGAGGTTGCTTCCGTGGAAGAGGCCATTGCAGGTGCAAAGGATATTATTGCAGAGCATATTTCTGATGAGGCAGATTACAGAATCCGTATCCGTAACCTGACCACACAAAAAGGAACCATCAGCTCTGTTGCCAAGGATGAGAAGGCACAGTCTGTTTATGAAATGTACTACGATTTCGAGGAGCCGATGAAGAAGCTTGCAGGCCATCGTGTGCTGGCGCTGAACCGTGGTGAGAAGGAGAAATTCCTTACGATCAAGATCGTAGCTCCTGAGGAGGAAATCCTTCGTTATCTGGAAAAACAGGTTATTACCCGTGACAATCCGTCTACTACACCGATTCTGAAGGAAGTGACAGAGGACAGCTACAAACGTCTGATCGCTCCGGCTATTGAGCGTGAGATCAGAAGTGACCTTACAGAAAAGGCAGAGGATGGAGCAATCAAGGTATTCGGAAAGAACCTGGAGCAGCTTCTCATGCAGCCTCCAATCGCAGGCAAAACCGTTCTTGGATGGGACCCGGCTTTCCGTACCGGATGTAAGCTTGCAGTTGTAGATCCTACCGGTAAAGTGTTGGATACTACTGTCGTTTATCCAACAGCACCTACCAATGAGAAGAAGATCCGGGCTGCCAAGGACACGGTAGAAGCTATGATCAAAAAATATGGGGTTTCCCTGATTTCCGTTGGAAACGGTACTGCATCCAGAGAATCTGAGCAGGTAATCGTGGATATGCTGAAGGAAATCCCGGAAGCGAAGGTTCAGTACGTGATCACAAATGAGGCGGGCGCATCTGTTTATTCCGCAAGCAAGCTGGCAACAGAGGAGTTCCCGAACTTTGATGTGGGGCAGAGAAGTGCGGCTTCTATTGCAAGAAGAGTGCAGGACCCGCTGGCAGAGCTTGTGAAGATTGATCCGAAATCCATCGGAGTAGGTCAGTATCAGCATGATATGAATCAGAAGAAGCTGGGCGAGGCACTTAGTGGTGTTGTGGAGGATTCTGTAAATAAGGTTGGAGTAGACTTAAATACAGCTTCTGCATCCCTTCTTGAGTATATTTCCGGTGTTTCCAAGGCTATTGCCAAAAATATCGTTATTTACCGTGAGGAAAACGGGCGCTTCACTAGCAGAAAAGACCTTCTGAAGGTGGCGAAGCTGGGACCGAAGGCATTTGAGCAGTGTGCTGGTTTCATGCGTATTACAGGAGGAAGCAATCCTCTGGATGCTACCAGTGTACATCCGGAGAGCTATGAGGCTGCTTCCCGTCTCCTTGAGAAGCTTGGCTATACACCGGAGGATATTGTGGGCGGCAAGCTTGCCGGTCTTTCCAGAAAGATTAAGGATTATAAGAAAACCGCCGCAGAGCTTGAAATCGGTGAGATCACACTTCAGGATATTGTAAAAGAGCTGGAAAAACCGGCCCGTGATCCTCGTGATGAGATGCCGAAGCCAATCCTGCGCACAGATGTTCTTGATATCAAGGATCTGAAAGAGGGCATGATCCTTAAGGGAACGGTACGAAATGTGATTGATTTCGGTGCTTTTGTGGATATCGGGGTTCATCAGGATGGTCTTGTCCATATTTCCCAGATGAGCGAGAAATTCATCAAGCATCCTCTTGAGGCAGTAAGTGTAGGAGATGTTGTGGAAGTTCAGGTAATCGGTGTTGACCAGAAGAAGAACCGCATCAGTCTTTCCATGAAGGGATTGAATAAGTAGAATGTTGCCAAATGCACTGAAATATTATCTGGTAGTTGTGAACATCCTGGCTTTTATCATGTATGGTCTGGATAAGCAGAAGGCTGTCAGGAAACAGTGGCGGATCCCGGAGGTACAGCTTCTTGGGATTGCAGCCTTTGGCGGCTCCATAGGGGCGCTTCTTGGAATGCAGTTTTTCCATCATAAGACCAGGAAGTGGAAATTCAAGATCGGTGTGCCGGTATTTCTGGCATTGCAGTTGATCGTGTGCAGAATATTCTGGTAAGGGTGGATAACCTTTAGAAAAGAGAGCAGCTTGTGTGGAAAAAGTGATATTTTTGATCAAATCAAGCAAGTTTCCTTCTTGATTTGCGAATATCCGCTTGGCTTTCACTTTAATGGAGATGACAATTTGGAAGAACAGGTAATAGAAAATGCAGTTCAGGAAACGGTGCAGGATACAGTGAATAAAGTGAGCACCAATATGGATCAGTTGAAGTCCTACATCAATGGACACATACCGGATCTGATCAGCTTCGGCATGAAGGTGATTCTTGCTGTGTTTGCCTTTTATGTTGGCTCTAAGCTGATCAAATGGTTTCTGAAGCTGGCAAGGGGCTCTATGGAAAAGGCGGGAGCAGACAAGGGAGTGGCGCAGTTTGTGTGCTCTCTTGGAAGATTCCTGTTGTATATGCTGTTGATTTTTAATATTGCTACTTATTTTGGCGTGAAGGAATCTTCTGTGGCAGCTCTTCTCGGAACAGCCGGTGTTACCATTGGTCTTGCCCTCCAGGGTGGACTGGAAAACCTGGCTGGCGGAATGATGCTGCTGCTGTTTAAGCCTTTTCAGGTAGGAGATTACATCATTCAGGATCAGACTGGCGGGACAGAGGGAACAGTGTATAAAATTGAAATGTTTTATACAACTTTGACTACAATTGATAACAAGCACGTAATCATCCCCAATGGAAAGCTGTCTAACAGCACCATCGTCAACGTGACAGCCAGAGCTCTGCGAAAGCTGGAGATCAAGGTGGGGATTTCTTACGATTCTGATATCCACAAGGCCAAGAAAATCCTGGAAAAGCTCCTGAAAGAGGACCCAGGAACCAAATCTGATAAAGAAATGGTAGTATTCGTAGACGAACTGGCAGACAGCGCCGTGATCATGGGCTTGCGTGTGTGGGTTCCCACAGAGAAATACTGGGACATCAAATGGCGGCTGAATGAAAAAATAAAAGAATCCTTTGATACCAGTGGAATCTCCATCCCTTATCCGCAGATGGATGTTCATGTGGTGGAGAAAAAAGAGAAATAAAAAATGCTTTCTGAAGATAGAAAACTTCAGAAGGCTTTTTTTTTTGCAAAAATTTTTTAAAATTTAAAACCTGTGAAGTAATTCAGTCGTCTATATAGCAGAAAGGAAAAAATAAAAAATTTTTTAAAACTTTTAAAACCTGTGGAGCGGCTCGGTCGTCTATATAGCAGAAAGGAAAAAATAAAAAATTTTTTAAAACTTTTAAAACCTGTGGATCGGCTCAGTCGTCTATATAGCAGAAAGGAAAAAATAAAAATTTTTCAAAACTTTTAAAACCTGTGGAGCGGCTCGGTCGTCTATATAGCAGAAAGGGGGAATTGATTTGAATGACGATGATATAAAACGGATGGTTTCCACGGCTATTGTCTGCCTGCCGGTTCCCTGGGAGCAGCTTTGGGCAGTATTCCAGAAAATCATCCAGCAATCCCAGAAACCCAAAGATCCAGATGACACAGGATAGAGAATACCCTTTATAAAACTTTTAGAGAAAAGAAAGGAAAAATCACATGAACCAGAATTTAAGAGAATATATTCAGCAAAATGACAAAGAGCAGAAAAAATGCCTTGGTATGTACAAGCTTGCAGTAAAAATAAGAAGATTCGGTCTCACCGGATTCTATATTACAGACCCGGAGCCATCTATCTTTATAGATGACGATGAAACTGCAGACGGCTGGAAAAAAATTAAATTCCTTTTCCATTTACTGGCTTTCACTGCCGGATTCTTTGCAATCGAAAACTTCACTCTGGTATTAATCGTTTATATTGCAATACACGCAGCCTTTGTTGCTGTTGGCCAGTATTTACATGAGCAATATAGAAAAAAGCTGGAAGGAATCGGATATGAGTGCCAGAACCTTTTAAACAGCTTTTTCCAGGAACAATACCAGGAAAACGGAATCATCAGAGGGGCAAATTCAGATGTACTTTGCTTTGACCATAATTTCATCCTCACCAGCGGTTTCTTTGAGGCAGATCTTCACAACAATTGCCAGCCAATGGTCATCAATGCCGGAGACTGCATCTGCGTTCCAGACGGAACAGAGGATTACATCAATATGCGTCACAACATTGCATCCGTAGAGTTCAACAAAAAGTTCAAGGTTTACGTTCCGGAAGACAGAAAAGCAGACTGTATGAAGTTCCTCACCCCTACCCGCCAGGTAGCAATGATCCGCTCCGCAGCTTTTGATGAAATGGACAGTATGTATCTCAACCAGGGAAAAATGCACGTAGAAACTGACTTCATATTCCAGTGGCCGGATGAGATTGTGAATCCATTTTCTTTCGCTTCCATGCTCACACTGTTTGAAAATGCGGAAATCTATTGCCGTGAGATAAGAGAAGGGGCAGAAAGATTTTATGACGCTTATTTGAAAATTACCGAGATGATCGGTGCATAAAGAAGAATGCAAACGAACGAAATGGAAGCCTTTGGGAGGGCACTTTAAATTTTACACAATAAAAGGAATGGTGCGTAAGAGCACAAAAGAAAGGAGCTTAATTATGAAACTTTTTATCGTAATCATGATTCTTGTAATTTATGTGGTATGCAAAAAGAACAGCTTTAACAGCCTTCAGAAATCCATCAAGCACGGAGAATCTGAAATTGGAATCCAGATTGCAAAAAGAAGAGACTGCCTGGATGATGCACTGCGAATTGCAAAGCTGAGTTATGAAAAAGAGGTAGAAGGAATTGAGAGACTGACAGCAGGGGACAGGCTGGAAAGACTTGCATTTCTTGGACAGAAATATCCGGACCTGCAGTACACAAACGGTTATCAGCAGGCACTTGGACAGGCAATGGAGCTTGACCGTGATATTACAGCAGCAAGACAGATCTTAAACGGAAATATCCGGGAATACAATACTGCCATCACCAGTTTCCCTGGCTCTCTTTTGGCATCTGTATTCGGCTACCGGGAAGAAAAATTCCTTGACGAGGAAAACGGTGCCCAGAACAGACAGATGAACAAATCAGAGATAGATTTTAATCAGTATTGACAGGAAATACACTCTTGATTTGTACAGGAAGAAATGCTAAAGTCGACTATATAGATATACCTTATATATAGTTTCGGGGGAATAGGAAACGATATGAAATGCAGCAAATGTGGACGGGAAAATACAGAGAATGCCAGATTTTGCAGATACTGTGGCAATCCCGTTTTCCAGGATAAGGGAAGCCTTCTTGAAAGGGCGAAAAGGCAGGATCAGGATGCTCTGGCGGAAATTTACAGTCAGAGCAGTGCTGCCGTTTATCGTGTGATAAAGGTGCTGGTGAAGGAGGAAGATACGGTTTATGATCTTCTCCAGGATACCTATGTGAAAGCATTTACCAGGCTGGATCAGCTTCAGGACGCAGACAAGCTGGTTCCCTGGCTGAAAATGATCGCCAATAATACAGCGAAGGACTGGCTGAAAAAGTCGAAGCCTGTGTATTTTACGGATATATCCAGTAAATCAGACACAGAAGACATCTCTTTCGAGGAAACCATTGAGGATGAACGTCTGGATCAGAATCCGGAGATGGCGATGGACCAGAAGGAAGTAAGCCGTCTGGTTATGGAGATTCTGGATCAGCTGCCAGAGGACCAGCGAATGGTCATCGGTATGTTTTATTACGAGGAGATATCTGTCAGGAATATTGCAGCTACCCTTGGAGTAAGTGAGAACACTGTAAAGAGCCGGTTGAATTATGGACGCAAGAAGATCAAAGAGCTGGTACTGGATCTGGAGAAGAAAGGAACCAAGCTGTACAATGTGGCACCATTTGCATTCTTTATCTATCTGCTTCGCAGTATGGAGAAATCATCTGCAGAGACACCTGCGAAGGGAATGTTGGAGCAGATTCTGGCTACTGGAAACAAGACAGAGAGAAAGGCGTCGGCGCCGAGACAAGGGGGAAAGAAAGTACAGAGTGCTTCAAATGGCGGAAAAGTAACTGGGAATTCTGCAGCCGGGGCTGAAAGGACAGCCGGGAAAGCGGCATCTACAGTGGGAAAAGCAGCGGGAAAGGCTGCCGGAGTCACAGCAAAGCGAGCTGGAATGAAGATGGCTGCATGGATACTTGCAGGAACAATCGGAGCAGGCGGAGTTACATATGGCGTTGTGAAAAATGCGGATAAGATTCCATTTCTGCAGAAGCAGGAAGAAACCGCCAGCGTGGGTTCTGATGAGACAGCGGCGTTACAGAATGAAGAGGCTGGGGAAGGAGAAACGGTTACGGAGATAACAGGGACACCGGAAGCAGCGGTGAACCTGGAGCCAACGGAAGAAGCGGAAGCGACAGTCACTCTGGAGCCAACAGAAGAGGCAGAACCGACAGCTACACCAGAACCGACAGCTACACCAGAGCCAACGGCTACACCAGAGCCGACAGCTACGCCAGAGCCGACAGCTACGCCGGAACCGACAGAAGCACCTGAGGATACCCAGGAGGTTCTGGCAGAACAACCGGAGAACGCCATAGTGCCCATTGCACAGGGAACCTACGGTGATAATATTCAGTGGTATCTTGACCAGGAGAATACCTTAATTGTAGTTGGAACCGGAGCTATCGCAGATGTGGATACTACAGATGGTGCACAGCAAAGACCTTCCTGGACAGATTACTTAAATCAGGTTCATCAAATAGTAATCGGAGAGGGAATTACTTACATTGGTGCATCTACATTTGGAGCTGGGGAGCAGCTTGAAAATATTACCATGGCAGATACGGTGACTGAGATTGGAGACTATGCATTCAGCGGTATTCCTAATCATCACAGCGATTATGTAGGGGGATTTACGGTAACATTATCCCAGTCTTTGGAAAAAATCGGGTATTATGCATTTGCATTTTCAGATGTGAACTCCATTACAATACCTAACAGTGTAAAAGAGATTGGAGATGGAGCTTTCCGAAGATGTTATGAATTAGAATCCCTCACAATTGGAGAAAATTCACAGCTGGAAAGCATTGGAAGCCAAGCGTTTACAGAATGTTCTTTGAGTGCTCAGACAATTCAGATTCCGGAACATGTTCAGAGAATAAAAAGTGAAGCATTCGGAAGTGGAGATTTTCCGGAAGAAGTGACTTTCTCAGAAAATTTACAGGAACTGGGATTAAGAGCGGTTGGAACGACCTGTACGGGGCTGAATACGGTATACTTTACTGGAGATGCACCGGAAATCACAGATGACCGTATTGCGAAACCTGATGGTGACACGGTATTTCCAGATGGAACGACTACAGTGTACTATCCTATAGGAAACAGTACCTGGAATGGCTACGAGTTCTGGAAGCTGTCGAAATATGCACAGTTTATTGGCTATGATCCGGCGAATAAACCGGAGAGCACAGCGGAAGTGCAGACGAGTGGGGATACGGTTGAATATTATACGACAGTACTGAATCAGAGAGCAGAAGATTCTGGTATGCCAGGAACAAGAGATGTTACACTGGATGGTGATCTTATTACATTTTATTCCTCGTTTTATAAGCGAGAAGGAGATCCTTCTGCTGAGGCAGAATTTATCCCATATGGAGAAGTGACTTTTGAGATAGCGGAGGATATGAAGAGCTGCTACTACGAATGTGATGAAGATGTGTGGGGCTCCAAAGAAGGGGGAATTAACTCCTGTCTGCGGCTAGACGGTCTTATCTGTACACTGAAAGTTGTAAATGGGAAGATAGAAGAAATGTTATTTAACAGTTAAATATTTGTTACAGCAAGCAGGAATAGTTGATTTTCCTGCTGTGAGTATTACAATGTATATGATTGGTTTTATCATATAAAGAAATGCAGGTATTTACGAAACACCTGTAAAGAGAAACAGAAAGAGAGGAAAACGTTATGTTAAAAGAAAAAGTGGCAAAAATGATGAAACTTGCGGCAGCTGGCATGATGCTGGCACTTGGCGTGGCAGCGGCAGCACCGGCGGCAACGGTACAGGCGGATATGCTAGTGGAATCGGAACCGAATGATAATCCTGCAACAGCTACACAGCTTCCATTGAATGAGTGGCTAAGGGGTGAGATAGAAACTGATGGAGAACAAGACTGGTATTATATTGATATTCCAAGTTATGGTGTGTGTCAGATTCAGACGGTACCTACCGAAGATATCAGAGCCGATGATGCTAAGTGGTCTTTATATGTCTATGATGTTAATCGTCGAGAACTAATGAGTCGATATGGAAACAGATTAAGCACATATAAAGTAGGATTAGTACCAGGAAAGTATTATATTAAAATTAAGCAGTCCTATCGTTATAGTAATGGCATAACATACAATTTAAGGGCAAACTTTGAAACTTCGGATTCCTGGGAACACGAGAGATATTATGGGGACGAATCATTATTAAATGCTACGGATATCGTAGCAAATAAAACATACACAGGCATTATGTATTGTGGTGATGACAAAGATTATTATCGACTTAAATTAAATGGAACGAATAAGATTTCCTTGAAATTTTTGATTGATGATACTGTTTCAGATCCAGGAAGATGGTACATTGAATTTATTGAATATGATACTAGAAAGTCATTAGGTGGAAGTTCTTTGTCTACTAATGAAACTTTGAATGTAAGTAAATGCACAGGGGATTTAATTATTAGAATTTCTAATTCTTATGGAGCTACAGGACAATTGTATCATTTTCTGACTACAACGGATTCTCTTGTAACAGCAACCCCAACACCAATCCCAACCGTAGCACCAACCCAGGCTCCAACCCCAAGCAACACCAACACCACCATCGTTAAACCATCCGCAACCCAGATCACTTCCATCAAACCTGGCAAGAAACGGGCGACTATCCGTTGGAAGAAAGCAAGCAATGCTACTGGATATTTTATATACCGCAGCACAAAGGCAAATAGCGGCTACAAGAAGATTGCAACTGTAAACAGAAAGACAACCTATAAGGATAAGAAAGCTCTGAAGAGCAAGAAGACCTACTACTATAAAGTTATTTCCTACAGAAAGAATGGTTCCAAGGTTCTGAAATCCAGAGCATCTGGTTATAAGAAAGTTAAAATTAAATAACTTGGCTCTGAATAATTACAATAACTTATAAGCAAAAGCAGATCAGCTTAGGTTCTTAACTTACTTCGTCAGAAGTAAGGACCTGAGCTGAAATGCTGTTAATCTGTTGCTGCCTGCAAGAATGATTTTTTAAACGTTTTCCAGGTGGCTATGCGAATTACGAAACAAAGAATGATCTCTCGGAATCTTGAGTGATCATGCCAGAAAAAACTCTGGCATTGAACTTTGAGTTGTTACCTACAAAAAATACGGCTCCAAGGTAGCGAAATCGAAAATGTCCAGTTACAAAAAAGTAAAAATCAAATAACTCTTTGAAATTTTCAACCACCAAAAGCACCGACGCCGAAACCGCTGGTGCTTTTGGTGTCTAAATACATCTCAAAATTCTCCATTTATCTGGAAACCTCAGACAGACTATGGTATATTGATAATGGAGAAAAAAGGAGCAGCTTGCAGAAAGCATTTTTTAAACACGCTCTAAGGGATATGAAAAATGGATGAAGAAAAAAACAGGAAAAGTAAAAAAAGGCTGAAGATTGTCTGTCTGCTGGTGCTGATCGTTATATTGGCCATGATTCTGGAAGCTGGTATTCTGATTAATGTAAACACCAGAAATGTCAACAAGACCTCTCTGGTTTTGCTAAATCAGGCAATCAATATCATAGAGAAAAATCAGAAGAATGAAGCGGATATGATAGAATCCCTGAAAGAGGACTACATCATCCGTGCAAAGGCTGTGTCTTATATCCTTAATGCCAAGCCGGAAGCAGAGCACGACGAAGAGGAATTGCAGAAAATAGCAGATCTGATGGGAATTGACGAGATTCACCTGTTTAATGAAACAGGAACCATATACAGCGGCACTGTGCCAAAATATTATGGTTACAGCTTTGATTCCGGGGAACAGATAGCATATTTTAAACCAATGCTGGAGAACAGGACACTGACTATGTGTCAGGATGTAACACCCAATACCTCGGAAGGCAAGAAAATGATGTATGCCATCACCTGGAATGAGGCCGGAGACAAGATGGTCCAGGTAGGAATCAAGCCGGTACGACTTCTTGCGGAAGTAAAGCAAAATGAAGTGTCGAGCGTCGTAAGCGATATGCCAGTGTATGAAGGTATCTGCATTTACGTGGCAGATCAGAAAACCGGCTTGATCAAAGGTGCCACAGATCCTTCTCAGAATGGTAAAACTCTGGATGAAGCAGGAATTTCCCTGAAGAAGCTGACTGAGGGGGAAACGGTTCGGAATTCCATTTGGATTAACGGAGAACAGTATAGCTACATTTTCAAAAAAGCCGGCAATTATGTGGTGGGAGTTACCTTTGCCATAGCTTCTGATAATGAGAAAAATCTTATTGTGATGCTGGTTATGGCAATCTATTTATGTGTTGCCGCCGGAGTGATTCTTTTCATGGTATTCCGTGTTTTAAAAGCCAACCAGAGAGTGGAAAACGAAAGGCGCAAGAAGGAAAAACTGCTTCAGGTTTCCAATACCGATCAGCTTACTGGCTGTTTCAACCGAAGAGCTTATGAAAACGATATTTCCACTCTTTCCCAGGAAAAGGAGTTTATCTGTATTTCCATGGACGTAAATGGTCTGAAAATTGTAAATGACAGCCTTGGACATGGAGCCGGGGATGAACTTCTTCAGGGTGCTGCACGTTGCATGAAGGAGAGCTTTGATAGTTGTGGAAAGGTGTACCGTGTTGGAGGAGACGAGTTTATTATCCTTGTATTTACAGATGACAGGCAATTTGAAAAAATGCTGAAAGAATTTGAGGAGCGGGTAAAAAAATGGTCAGGCAGGCTGGTGAAATCGATGACTGTTTCCTGTGGCTGTGTTTCCAGCCGGGAATTGCCCTGGGAGGAAATAGAAGAGCTCGTACGTCTGGCTGATATGCGTATGTATGAGAAAAAGGTTATGTATTACAGGAAAAACGGAGTAGACAGAAACGGACAGCCTTTCCCACCTTCTGAAGAAAAGTAAGCAAAGAATAGAAATACGTATCAATAGAAAACAGGCGGGGAATTTTTCCTGTAATTACATTTTTGCAGAAATTTTCATACACCTATTGAAATAGAAACCTCAATGTTGTATAATTCCGTTTGAACAGAGAAAATTTCTTCGGGGCAGGGTGATCGAATTACAGAGTTTGAAATTCCCTACCGGCGGTATAGTCCGCGACCCGCTTAGGCGGCTGATTTGGTGAAATTCCAAAACCGACAGTACAGTCTGGATGAGAGAAGAACGCACAGAATGATCAGATAAGCTGATATTTATTTGTACGTGCTCAGTGCCCCGGATATAGATTCCGGGGCTTTCTTTTTTGTAATGGAAAGCAAAGCTTTTCGTTGCACTTGCAGAGATTTTCTTTAAATATTCTGATACCAGTCTTAAAAGGTCAAAAGCCGTTCATGCTTGCATGATAAGGCGTTTGAACTTGAGACACGCCAAATATGAGAAAGTGGCGATTTACGCAGTAAATCAGCGGATTCCGAATATTTGGAGGATTGTGGGAGCATCATAGCTGCAGAGCGATCCGGGGTATCAAATGAGTGGCAAAGGACCTTTTGACACTCATATCATATTATAATTTAAGGAGAGACGAGTATGAGCGAACAAGTAGTCAGAAACGGAAATGTAATGGAGAGAAGCCGCAACAGGACCATTGCCCAGGTGGCAATGCTGGGAGCACTGGCAGGTGTATTGATGAACTTCGAGGTACCGCTGCCATTTCTTGCCCCATCCTTTTACCAGCTGGACTTTTCCGAAATCCCGGCACTGGTAGGTTCCTTTGCAATGGGGCCGGTGGCAGGCGTGCTGATCGAACTGGTGAAGATTCTGGTACATCTGGTAACTAAGGGAACCATGACTGCAGGCGTTGGTGACGTTGCAAACTTCCTTTTCGGATGCTCCTATGTAGTTCCGGCAGGAATCCTGTACCGCTATCACAATAAGAAGAGCAGAGCACACGCTGTTGCAGGAATGGCAGTAGGCGTAGTGCTTACCACAGTTCTTGCCTGCTTTGTAAATGCATTCGTACTTCTTCCGGCATACGGAAAAGCATTCGGAATGCCGGTAGAAGCTTTTATTGAGATGGGAGCAGCTGTACACAGCGGAGTAACCAACCTCTTTACCTTTGCAATTATGATCCTTGTACCATTCAACTTATTCAAATATACATTAACTTCAGTCATTGTATTCTTCATTTACAAGAGAATCCGTGTTGTTCTTAGAGGTGACTGATGAAAAGAGGATCCTATGGGAAAAATAAACAGCATTAAGAAACTTACTGACAATCGTTTCGTGAACCTGTACAATGTGAAAGCTACAAGTGTACACAACACATCGGTAAATTATTTCGTAGCATCAAGGGCAAAAGATATCGACAGCATGAAGCTTACTACTCATAAGAATAATCCGGACGGAGTGATCATCTACAGCATCTATGGAGAGAACCATGATAAAGTAGTACTGATCCGGCAGTACCGCTATACATTAGGGGATTATATCTATGAGTTCCCGGCAGGACTTGTGGAGCCTGATGAGAATTACCATGAGGGTGCCATAAGAGAGCTATATGAGGAAACCGGTCTTACCCTTTTCCCTGTTCAGGTACCAGATGCCTATCAGAAGCCCTATTTTACAACAGTGGGAATGACAGATGAATCCTGTGCCACTGTTTACGGATATGCCAGTGGAGAGATCAGTTCCAAGGCGCAGGAAGACACGGAAGAGATTGAAGTAGTTCTGGCTGACAAAGAAGAAGTGAAGCGGATTCTCCGTGAGGAGAACGTAGCCATCATGACAGCCTATATGCTGATGCATTTTCTGAAGGACGAGGAACCATTTGCATTCCTGGACGTGATCAAATAAAAATGGTATTACAATACCTCCCAGACAGACATTGGAACACCTAAAATCTGCCTGGGAGGTATTTTTAATTTGCGTAGACAAAACGTCGAAGCGCTTTGCTATATCTGCAGCAATCCCTGAAACCCATGAAAGGTGTTTCAAATATAGTTTGCACATCTTACAGAAAGCATTTTTCAAACACACTCTAGAGTCCAGCCAGCAGATATGTTATAATAGGAAAATCAGAGACAGATAAAAGTTAGTTTTTACATACTTACGAGGTGAATGATTTATGAGATATAAGGATGAATTACATATTGCATCCACAGCGATTCTTTTAAGCGTGGCTCTGGCAGGAATTTCTGTGATAGTTCCCAAGGAGAGCCGTGTTCCTACAGCGAAGACTACATTAGAGGAGGCTCCGGAGACAGCGGCAGAGGCGGAAGCAGCTGCAGAAGAAACCGGATTTCCGATTTATACCCAGGAGAGCAACTACGATACCTCTGAAGATTACAGCCAGGGAGACAATTCCTATGATTCCGGCAGCTATGACTACGACACAAGTGGAGACACCACCGGAGGAGATACCACAGGAGGAGATACCTCAAAGGACGGCAGTGACCAGATTACATATCCTGCCGAGGGTTCCGGAGACAATGGAGGTATCCCGGATTATACAGAAGACCCTTCTGAAGACTATGGTCAGGAGGATGATACCTGGGAGGATCCCTCATCAGATGGCGGTGCTACCGGGGCAGAAGGCTCTGACACTTCCCAGCAGGACATGACTGTATACGAATAAAGAAACGAACAGATTCCAGAGACAGTGCTTGTTAATGATTTTTCTGCTGGGAAAGGTGAAGGCAGAAAAGTAATTTGAAGGATTTGAAAGCAGAGGATGAAATACCTCATTTCGCAGGCCAAGGTAACTTTGCATATGGTATAATAAGGGTAAAGTCTATGTGGTGGAGATGCGGATGGCAGATCAGAAGCTGGATAATCTTTTAAATCTTGCGATGAATGCCACAGAAGAGGAGCGGGAGAAATCACGAAACCTGAATGTGGGGTACGACGAGCAGACACGGATGTGGGAGATTATTGTGAAGTACAGTAACATGAGGGATTCAGCAGAGGCATTGCTTGGAGGAACTGGAATTTCAGTGGTTCCTCTTCTGGGAGGCTATGCGATTGTGACTCTTCCGGAGAGTATTCTGGATGAGTACTCCAAGCGTCCTCAGGTGGAATTTATAGAAAAGCCTGCTCGCTTGTATTTTGAAGATTTATTTTCAAAAGAAGCAAGCTGTATTACCCCGGTACAGCGTGATGAACCTGGAAATCTTCAGCTTAGCGGAAAGGGTGTGCTTGTTGGAATTGTGGATTCCGGAGTGGATTACCGCCATCCGGCATTTCTTACAGTGAATGGGAAATCACGGATTTTAAAGCTTTGGGATCAGAGTATTCCGGGAAATCCTCCAGATGGATATCAGACTGGAACCGAATATACGAATGAGGAAATTAATGAGGCGCTGGCTCTTCCATTTCAGGAAGGGCGGCGCCTTGTGCCATCTGAAGATGTAAGTGGACATGGAACTGCCGTGCTGGGTGTGGTGGCTGGCAGTGATTTTTCTCCAGGTGCGGTGAATAGGGGAGTTGCTTATGAAAGTGATTTGATCGTTGTGAAAATGGGAATTCCAAGGCGGGATTCTTTTTCCAGGACAACAGAGCTTATGCTGGGAGTAGACTATCTGGTGCGCCAGGCACTGATGCTTGGGCGGCCGATGGCCATTAATCTTAGTTTTGGAAATAATTATGGCTCACACAGAGGAGATTCTCTGGTGGAAACCTACCTGGACAGTGTGTCAAGTATGGGAAAACTGGTCTTTTGTGTGGGGACGGGAAATAATGGAAGTGATGCACTGCATTATGGAGGAAGGCTGTCCAATGGGGAGACACAGGAAATTGAGCTGGGAGTCGGCCCTTTTGAGCCTGCGCTGAATGTACAGCTGTGGAAAGACTATGAGGATGAAATGGAGATTTATCTGGAAAATCCAGGCGGAGAGAGAGTAGGACCATTGGATGAAGCATTGGGGGTACAGCGCTGGATGGCTGGGAATACGGAGCTGCTAATCTATTATGGGAAACCGGCACCCTATCATGTAACCCAGGAAATTTATGTGGATTTTCTGACTGGAAGTGGGGAAAGGCCTTATGTAAATAGCGGTGTGTGGAAAATAATTCTCATAGCAAAAAACATCAAAAACGGGGAATATTTTCTTTGGCTTCCAGGGGGCAAAACTTTAAACCCAGGTACTGCTTTTTATCTTCCCCGAGCCCAGGGAACCCTGACCATTCCAGCAACTGCCCAAAGAGTAATCAGCGTAGGTGCTTACGATGCCCGTTTGAATGCTTATGCTGATTTTTCCGGCAGAGGAGGTCCTTTCCTTCCCTATTCAAAACCAGACCTGGTTGCTCCCGGTGTCGGTATAACCGCTCCCCGCTCAGGCGGTGGCTATGCCCGTTTCACCGGCACTTCTTTTTCCACTCCTTTTGTCACCGGAGCAGCCGCCCTTCTCATGGAATGGGGAATCACAAGAGGAAACGATCCCTATCTTTACGGTGAAAAATTAAAAGCCATTCTTCGCCGCAGCGCCCGCCTCCTGCCAGGAATTCAGCAGTATCCCAGTGAACTGGTGGGATGGGGAGCCCTATGTGTATCACAAAGCCTCCCACAGGAATGAAAAATGCGATATTAAAATCCCTAGAGCGTGCCCCCAAAATCATTCCTGCAATCTGCACGCCCCATTTTGCAGAAAGCATTTTCCAAACACGCTCTAAGGAAGCAAAAATTTGTTACATTTTCAATCTACAAATATCTTGACAATAAGACATTCAAAAGTATATACTATATTCAGTTGGAAAAACAAAATTGAGAAATTTTTGCAGCTATTTTAATTTTATACAGACATATTAAGGGAGCGATGTTGTTCACAGCATGGCTCCTTTTTGTTTTGAAGAAAATCCTGAAAAGTTCCGGGAGCTTCAAAATACAAGGATATGTAAAAAGAGTGAGGGAGGATGTGTTTTATGGGAAATTTGAACGAGATTGTAACAAAAGTCGATGATTTTGTCTGGGGACCGGTTATGCTGATTCTTCTTGTTGGAACTGGAATATTTTTAACATTCCGCACCAGATTTCTCACCTGGCGAAACCTGGGGTATGCCTTAAAAAGCACCCTAAGCAAAGAAGCACGCATGAAAAGCCGGGGCGAGGGAGATGTCTCTCCATTTTCAGCCCTTACCACAGCCCTTGCAGCAACCATTGGAACCGGAAATATTGTAGGTGTTGCCACCGCCATGGTTTCCGGTGGCCCTGGAGCACTTGTATGGATGTGGATTTCAGCAGCGTTTGGCATTACCTCCAAGTTTAGTGAATGTATGCTGGCCATCAAATACCGTGAGGTAAATGCAAAAGGAGAAATGAGCGGCGGTCCCATGTATACTATGAAAAAAGGGCTGAAAAATAAAACATTAGGTGTGATCCTGGCATGGCTTTTTGCATTCTTTGCAGTAGTAGCATCCTTTGGAATCGGAAACATGACGCAGGGAAATTCTATTGCAAGTGCCCTTCACGCAACCTTTCACATACCGATGAAGGCTTCCGGTATTGCGATAACAATATTAACGTTATTAATCATTGTTGGCGGAATTAAATCTATATCCAAGGTTTCATCTGTAGTAGTTCCTGCAATGGCTATTTTTTATGTGATTTGCGGATTGGTTGTAATTATTGGAAATATTTCCAACCTTCCGGCCGGCCTTGCAATGATTTTCAAGATGGCATTTTCTGCAAAAGCTGTTGGCGGCGGTCTTTGCGGAACCATAACGGCGTCAATGATGAGTGCTATGCGATACGGTGTTGCCAGAGGTGTTTTTTCTAATGAGGCAGGTATGGGATCTGCTGCGATCACAGCAGCTGCAGCAACTACAGACAATCCGGTGCGTCAGGGTTATATCAACATGACAGGAACGTTCTGGGATACCATTGTGGTATGTACCATCACGGGGCTTGCTATTGCATCCTCCGGAGTGCTGGGAACTACAGATGCGGCAGGAAATCTGCTCACAGGATCCGATGTGACCATTGCAGCATTTGAAACTGTTCTTGGCAGCGCTGGCGGTTGGCTGGTAACTATTGGAATCACCCTGTTTGCTTTTTCTACCATTCTCGGCTGGGAATATCACGGGGAAAAAGCCTTTGAGTATCTGCTTGGCAGCCATAAATATAACATGATCTATCGAATCATATTCTCCCTGGTGGTATATGTAGGCTGCACTCAGACGTTGAGCCTTGTATGGAACTTTTCTGACATTGCCAACGCTCTGATGGCAATTCCAAACCTGATCTGTATGCTGCTACTAAGCGGGGAAATTGCCAGGGACATTGAGGCATTCCAGCCGGAAATCAAAAAGAAAAAATAAAACAATATGGCAGATATTTTTTTTCGCATAGTGTTC
>ERZ1035006.375-NODE-375-length-35962-cov-21.633080_pt1 | contig 35962 bp, 28 predicted proteins | sample MGYA00520694_ERZ1035006 | MGnify/ENA primary metagenome ERZ1035006 (study PRJEB33766, sample SAMN09781746) | gut metagenome | biome: gut microbiome | host: Homo sapiens | place: Madagascar | study: EMG produced TPA metagenomics assembly of the PRJNA485056 data...
ACCATCGTGAACATTTCCTCCAGCATATCGCAATATATCCCCTCGTGCGTTTCAATGTCCTTCGTCCTGCTCTCGAATGTCTTTTTGCTGAACGTCCTGCGGTAGAAACGCATATTGTAGAGGTCTGCACCTCCGTCGTAAATGATGTCAAGACGGTTGGCACTCGTTTTGTTCCTCGCAAGGCTCATGCGCAAGCCGTTGCCCATGTCTGTGAAGTCTTTGCTTCCCGTCATGGCGGCAAAGCGTCTGCCGCCAATCTGCTCTAAAATAGTCTTTGCTATCATATTCGTTGTTTTTAGGTGTTATGTTGTGGCGGTGCGGACACCGCCACAATGTTCAAAATTCTGTTTTCTCGGTTATGGGTGTGCATCTTTCCAGCCACTCTTTCAGACACTCCATGTTATACTCGCTCGTTATGACTGCCGTATGGCTGTCAATGGCAGTAAACCTGCTACTTTCATAGTTGTCTATCCACCCCTTTAAGGTATCAACTCCCCATGCTTCGGCATCGTCAAACATACCGTCCAATACCGTGATAGGCTCGCTGAACTTGACTATCAGCGTTTGGTAGCCTGCTTCGTTCATCGCTTGTCCTCCTTCCTTTCCTTTGCCGTTAGCCACTTGTCCCGTGCGGCTCGACATTCGTCTAATGTGGGTTTGACACAAGAGAAAAGTTCCCCGTCCGTGTGGCGGTAGTCGTATTGCACAAGGGTGCGTTTGCGTCTGCCGATACCCGTTTGGAAATTCTCGTAGTTCTCCGTTCCTGCCGATTGGCAGGTGCTTACTCCGTTAATTGTCATTTTTGTTGCCATAGTCGTTGTTATTTAGATGATTAGAAATGTACAGACAGCACTCTGCGTTGCATCACCATTTCGGGGTCGCTCGTGTAGCGTTGGTGCAGGTAGAAATGATGAGAGCCGAAGCCGTAAAGGAAGAACTTGTCAAGTTCGTGTTTCTCGGCAAAGTCCTTGACGCTCGCCCTTAATTGCTCCTCACTCTGACAAAGAGTGAGGAGGTTCATAAATTCAAGGAACATCGTGGGGATTTTATCATCCCATAGGAAAACCATGCTTTCAAATCTTACTTCCATAATGTTAGTTGTTAGATGTCGATATTATGCCGCTTTCATCCGCTGGCGGATAAGGTTGGCGTTCTTGTTCACAAGGGCGATGATGCGGTCGTGGTATTCGGAGTTCTCGTTGCATACGCCACGACACTGCACCACCTCAAAAGTTTTTAGTGACACCTCTATCGTTTCAATTCGTTTTCCGTCAATGGTGGCGGATAGGATAAGGGAGTCTTTTCGTTTGTGGTAACCGCCCACACAATGGTGCATCGTCCTTCCTTCCTCTGCCATTTCTTCCACGCTCTCTATGACTTTGACGCAAATAAGGCTGTCGGTAAAGGCAAGTCCGAAGAATATGCCCTTAGCTTTCAGATATTGTTTCTCGTCCTCAATCGCTTTCCTGCGTTGCTGTTCAGTCCGCTCATGTTTCCTTTGCAGGTTGCGCTTTGCCACCAACTTGTCGTGTTCAACTTTGAGGTCGGCAGGGCAAACGTATTTCGGGCTGTTTGTGTCCTTGCCGAAATGACGCAGGAGGTCTATGGTGTCACGCCACATTGAGCCGTCCTCAATGGTATAGCCGTTGCGGATACATATCTTGATTGAAGCCCAATACTCTCCAATATTGAAAGAGTGGTACAGATAGTAGCGCAACATGGGATATTGCCCTGCCTTCAACAGCGTTTCCGCACGGCTGTCCGACAATAATGCCGGTATTAGTTTGGTGGGTACAATGTCGTGGAAATTGCCGTTAAAGCCGTTTCTGCGGAGCGTCGGCAACACCTTATATCTTGGATATATCGGGGAATATGAAATATGGCGGTACGCTTCATTGTCATTGCGGATAGCAAAAGGAGAAGCGAATGAGAACGTGTCGATGTAGCATCCCAATGTGCGTGGAATGGCAACAACAGCCTTACGCCCTTGTTCATTCCACCAATACTGCCCGATTTCAAGGGCATAGGACTTGGCATTAACCCCTTTCTCCATACCCACGACAAGCAAGAACATTCGTAGCACTTGGTATTCTCCGCTTGTGGTAAGGGTTGTGAAATACTGCTTTTGTCTTACCTTGCGCTGATAGGTGAGGCAGACTTTCAAACTTGCTCCACATTCGGGACACGTACAATGCTCGGTCTGCTCCGTCATTACCCAACTATGACCGCAATCCATACAAGTGGTACGACCTTTCGGCAAGCGGTGTGCATAATGCTCCACGCAATTACGGAATGCCCAATTTATCTGTATCGGGGTTATCGGGCGTAGTTTCTTGCTTTGGGCAAGAACTGCTTTTTCAAATTTGTTTCTCGGTTTCATAAGCCAAAATCAAATAATGAGGGTTGAACTTGGGTTTCTGTTTTCGCCTTTGTCGGCTTGGTGCGGTTCTGCAACTTGCGGAGTTCCTCGTCTTGGTATCTGCGGACTGCCTGCTGACGTGCTTCTGCTTTTTCCTCTGCCGTGAGTTCCACAATGTGGTTCACCGCCACTTGGCATTGGATAGGCTTGCCCACCTCAATCTCGTTCTCGTCATAGTAGTGTACTGCTTGTCCGTATATCTCTCCGTCCGTGAAGCCGTTACAACCGCTTTTCTGCACATAGTTCAGAATGTAGGTTACGCAATCGTCAATGTTCTTGGCTGGATTGCGGTAGTTCTTCGCAAAGAGCGTGTCTTCCTCCGCACGTTGTTCCAAATACATCTGTATCGTTCTCTTGAAATGGTCTGTTCCTTTCATATCGCTGTCGTTTTTATCAGTTGTCAAATAGTATGTTTCAAAATCTCCCTCCAATAAATCGGCTCAACCTCGCTCAATAGGAAGTCTATAAAGTCCTTCCGTGCGTCCTTGTTCAGTTCGTGGTAGAGTCCACGGAAGACGGACATATTGCCGTTTAGGTATGTTTCCACCATATACTCGAAGATGTTGCCCACCTCGTAGTATCTGCATTGTTGCTCCACTGTCTTGCTTCTTCTCTTTGCCATGTCGGTAGGGATTAAAGGGTGAATAACCAAAGAATGAAGTCAAAGAACAGGATAACGGAAAGAATAGCCACGATTACCCCTATTGCCACTCGGAACACTCCGTTTATTATCTCTCTGACGATGTACCAAAGGATGCCGGACACCCAAAAGGCGGTGCGCATGATTGGGGTGCATATCGCAAGCCCTATGTATTGCGCCATTTGTCTGAAATTTACCGTTGCTGTCATAGCCGTATCATTTGTTAAGTTCCACGATGCTGTCTATCCTGCCGTATAGTAAACTGCGGAGTGCGGTCTTGTCGGTAGCCTTGTATTCCGCCCAATGTCCATACTGCTTTACAATGTAGGTTCGAAGAATGTCGGAAAAGTCAAACATCCAACCTTGCAAGGGTACTGCGCTCTTGAAATAGGTGTTGCTGTTCACGTTGCGTGTAAGCCAATCCTTTTCCTCTCGGCTCAATTTCTCACCATTGTTCAGTTTGGTGCGAAGTCCGTACACCCTGCTGCCTTGCAGGTTCTCCAAACTTGGTACTTCCCATGCCACGAATTTTGTTGCTATTGCCGTTCTCATATCCGTTTTGTTTTTGATTTTTTGTTTTTTAATGCGGATTCAAGAGCTGAGGGAGTTGAGTTTCAAACTATCTTATCTGCCTCTCGTTTATCCGACATTTTTTTTAATGCGTCTTTCTGTCGCATCGGTCGTTTTCGTTTCGGGTGCTTAAAAAGGTAGGGATTAGGGAATGCAAGGTTTTTCGGAAAAATACTACCCGAAGGGCTGGAGATTTTTCCAGAAAACAGGAGGCTTGACCTTGCTTTCCCGTACAATCCCGGAGTTACCTTTGCACCCAGCACGAAAATGACTGCCTGATGCGGCTCACTGAAAGGCGCGAAAATGGAGGTAAACGGAAGTGGAGGCAGATTAGACAGGAAAACTTCAAAAGAGAAATCCGTGAAAAAGACATCCCCAACAGAAAAGAACATAGCCGGTAGCGTGAAACCGGGCAAACCATCGGCAAGGAAGTCTGTTTTTATCTGTTTGGCCAAACGTGTTTGGTCGGATGGATAAAATCATTCTTCCCGGTTTGTCTGCCGTGAGTGACGGCTTGTTCCATTAATGGAATGTGCGGTCATACACGGCTTTCCGCTTCCGGCTCAAAAGGACAACGAAAAAAGAAAAATCGTCAAAACCCCGTAAAAGCACCTCTTTGGCATAAGCACAAAAGAAAGGGGCCTTGTCTCATCAGTCTAAACTATTGTTTAGGCGTGAGGCAAAGCCCTTTTCTCCGCTTATGCGGCAGTCGGCACACGTTCGTTCAAAATCTTTTTGGGCGATGGTGTGCTGACGGATAAAATCGCTTTTACGGAAAAACTTGTGTGAGAAGAAAAAATCAGGAGATTCATTTCTAAATCTCCCGTTTTATTGTTACTTTTGCATACGAAGAGTTCTTTGAAGGTTACGCAACGCACAGAAGAATAATGCAGTAGATAACTAACTAATTCGTAACCTATTACTATTATGAGCGATTGCCCAATGCTCATTTCCAATAAATTACACTCTTTTCGTAACTTCTTGCAACAAAATTACAATTTTTGATAGTTTCCGCCAAATTTGTAGTAACTTTGTTGTCAGAACTTTAAACCGCACATATACAATCAACAATATAATTATGAAACACTTGCTTTTGACGTTGGCAATTGCCGGTATGACCCCATGTCATATCTACGCAGCCAACGAAACAGACAAGGCTACTGAGCCGACCTTTACCGAGTGGCACGACCTGTCGGTGAACAATGTTAATCGCTTCGCTACACGCACATCGTTCTTTGCTTACGAGAACCGCGAGGCTGCGCTGAAAGGCGACCGTGACAAATCGAGCAACTTCCTTTCTATCGAGGGCGACTGGCACTTTCAGTGGGTGGAGAACGCTGACCAACGTCCTACCGACTTCTTCCGCACCGACTACGACGACGCGGCATGGAAGACTATGCGCGTGCCGGGCATCTGGGAGTTGAACGGATACGGCGACCCTGAGTACGTGAACATAGGCTTTGCATGGCGTGGACACTTCAAGAACAACCCTCCGATGGTGCCTACCAAGGACAACCACGTAGGTTCATACCGACGCACTATACGCATACCCGACTCATGGGACGGACGCCAGGTGATTGCTCACTTCGGCTCGGTGACATCGAATATGTACCTCTGGGTGAACGGCAAGTTCGTGGGCTACGCAGAGGACTCGAAGTCGGCAATGGAGTTCGACATCACACCATACCTTAAGAAGGGCGACAATCTCATCGCTTTCCAGTCGTTCCGCTGGTGCGACGGCTCGTACAGCGAGGACCAGGACTTCTGGCGTCTCTCGGGCGTGGCACGCGACTGCTTCCTCTACTCGCGCTCGCAGACTGCTCATGTCGACGACGTGCGCGTGACACCCGACCTCGATGCCGAATACAAGAACGGATCGCTCGCCGTTGCACTCAAGGCGAAGGGCAACGCGAAGTTCCTCATCGACCTCATCGCGCCTGACGGAGATGTGGTGAGCCGCAAGATCATCAACTCGTCGAAGGTAAAGAAGCAGAAGGGACGCAACGTGGCTGTAGTAAACGCTACGGTGAAGTTCGACGTGGAGAACCCATTGAAATGGACTGCCGAGACTCCAAATCTGTACAAGGTGGTGGTAACGGTGCAGCAGGACAACAAGGACGTGGAGTCGGTGCCGGTACGCACTGGCTTCCGCAAGGTGGAGATAAAGAACAAGCAGCTGCTCGTGAACGGCCAGCCGATACTCATCAAGGGTGCTAACCGCCACGAGATAGACCCCGACGGCGGATATGTCATCTCGCGTGAGCGTATGCTCGAGGACGTGAAGCTGATGAAACAGTTCAACGTGAACGCCGTGCGCACATGCCACTACCCCGACGACCCTTACTTCTACGAGCTTTGCGACGAATACGGTCTGTACGTATGCGCCGAGGCTAACCAGGAAAGCCACGGCTTCTTCTACGACAGCGACGCTATCACAACGACCGATCTCTTCGCCAAGCAGATTATGGAGCGCAACGAGCACAACGTACACAACCAGTACAACCATCCGTCAGTTATCTACTGGTCGATGGGTAACGAGACTGCCGACTCGAAGAACTTCGCTGCCGTGAAGAAGTGGATCAACGAGTTCGATCCGTCGCGCCCCGTACACTACGAGCGTGCCATCCTCGGCGATAACACCGACTTCTACGCTGAGATGTACATCACACCGGAGGCTGCCGAACGCTATGCCAAGGATCCGGCAAGCCCGAAGCCGATGATTCACTGCGAGTACGCACACGCCATGGGCAACTCTTGCGGTGTGATGCAGGAGTATTGGGACCTCATACGCAAGTATCCTATCTATCAAGGTGGCTTCATCTGGGACTTCGTCGACCAGGGCTTGCGCGGCAAGGACGAAAAGGGCAACATGATATACAACTACGGCGGCGACTTCAACTCATACGACCCGTCGGACAACAATTTCAACTGCAACGGCTTCATCTCGCCCGACCGCAAACCGAACCCGGAGGCTTACGAGGTGGGCTACTGGTATCAGAACATATGGACCAAGCCTGCAAACCTCGCCGAGAAGAAGTTCAACGTCTACAACGAGAACTTCTTCCGTCCGCTCGACAACGTATCGCTATCGTGGGCTATCGTGGCTGACGGCATCGAACGTCAGAACGGCACCATCGCCGACCTCTCTGAGGTGAAGGCGCAAAGCTCTGCCGACTTCACATTGCCGTACAACCTCGACAACCTCAACGAGGCGAACGACGTGATGCTCAACATCGAATACCGTCTGAAGAACGACGAGGGACTGCAGAAGGCTGGCGACGTAGTGGCTTACCAGCAGTTCGCACTGCGCGAGGCAAAGGGTGCCGACCTCTCACTCAGCGAAAACGAGACGAAGGCTCTGAAGGCGGTGAAACTCACCGACAAGAAGAAGGAGCCGCTGCTCACTCTGCAGGCGCAGAACTTCACGCTCGCCTTCGACCGCGCTACGGGCTTAATCACACGCTACGAGGTGGGCGGCAACTCGCTCCTCGGCGAGGGCGGTTCACTCAAGCCTAACTTCTGGCGCGCCGTAACCGACAACGACATGGGCGCACAGTCGCAGAAAAACTTCGCTGCTTGGCGCACTCCGAAGATGAAACTTCGCTCGCTCACAGTTGATAAAAAACTGAAGACTGTAGTAGCTGTGTATAACATGCCTGCTGTGAAGTCGACACTCACACTCACATATCAGGTAGAGGCTAACGGCACACTCGTAGTCACTCAGGATTTGAAGACCACTCCGGGCGCAAAGGTGTCGGAGATGCTACGCTTCGGTATGGTGATGAACCTGCCTTACGACATGGATCAGGTGCAGTGGAACGGACGCGGACCAGTGGAGAACTACTCCGACCGCAAGATCTCACAGAACGTGGGCATCTACCACTCTACTGCCGACCAGCTCTTCTATCCGTATGTACGTCCGCAGGAGACTGGAACGATGAGCGACCTGCGCTGGTGGAACCAGACCAACAAGGACGGCGTGGGCTTCCGCGTAGAGAGCGACAAGCGCTTCTCGGCATCGGCTCTGCACTACGACCTCCTCACTCTCGATGAGGGCAAAGAGAAGAAACAGCGCCACTCGCAGTCGATAGAGAAGTCGAAGTACACCAACCTCTTCATCGACCTCGTGCAGTCGGGTGTCGGCGGTGTTGACAGCTGGGGTGGCGACGGACGCGCCCGCAAGGGTCACCGCGTGGAGTACAAGGACTATACCTTCAGCTTCCGACTCGCTCCAAAGACATTGTACTAATATGTAGCTCAACGCCTTTAGTTGCAGCAACAACAAATAACAAGAGGGTATGGCTCAATTGCCATACCCTCTTATTGTTTACCCATTTTTTACTCTTAAATGTTTTGTGGGTGCGTGGTATGGACAAAATACCCATACCTTCTATTTTTTACTTTTCGTCTTTTTTCTCCGTTCCTTCTTTCTGCTCCGGATGGAGTATCTTCTTCACGGTCTCGCCGATAGGCAGCTGGTCGAGCACGCCGAGACTCGGCGCTACGGTCTTCACGAGCGAGTTGAGGAAGTTGCCGGTTGCGCCGTCGCCACCGTCGAACACTGTGACGTTGCCGAGCTGCATCTTCTCGAACGCCTTGACCTGCTCGCCTGCAATCTCCTTCCACTGGTCGACCATCTTGTACTGGATGGCGATAGCCGGGTTGAGCTCGGCAGCTTTCACCATTGCCTGGAAGCCGTCAGCCTCAGCCAAGAGCGACATCTTCTTACCCTCTGCCTCGGCTTCGAGACGCATCCGTATGGCTTTTGCCTCAGCCTCAGCCTGCGCCAGCGTTGCCTTTGCCTTCGCCTCTGCCTCGCGGATGACCTTCTCGGCTACGGCATCGGCTTGCAGGATAGCCTCCTGCTTGGCTACTTCAGCCGGCACTATCTTCTCTGCCTTCAGCGACGACTCTACCTTCAGAGCCTTCGCCTCCTCCACTTCCTTCTGTGCTCTCTCGCGAGCGGTCTGCACGGCAGCCTCCGAACGTGCTGCAGCCTCACCAGCCTCCTTGTCGGCGTTGGCTTGAGTGACGGAGAGCTGGGCGTTGGAAAGTGCTATCTCCTTCTGTGCCTCATTGCGACCGATGGCTGCCTTCTTCTTAGCCTCAGCCTGCTTAATCTCCATGTCGGAGTTGAGCTCGGCGATGCGACTCTCCTTAGCCGTGTTAGCCTGCTCCACATTGATGTTCTTCTCTGCCTCGGCACGAGCCACCTGCGACTCCTTGTCGGCATTGGCGAGAGCCACCTGCGAGACGCGTTCCTTGTCGGTCTGCGCCACGGATATCTCCTGCTCCTTGCGTGTGGCAGCGATAGCCACTTCCTGGTCCTTGCGAGTCTCGGCAACGCGTGTCTCGCGCTCCTTTATCTGGTTCGCAATCTTTATCGCACCGAGCTTCTCCTGCTCCTCAATGTTGGCCTGAGCCTCGTTCTGCGCCTTCGACTCCGCCTCCTTACCGAGATTGACGATGTAGTTGGCTGCATCGCGGATGTCGCTGATGTTGATGTTCATCAGATACAGACCAAACTTGCGCAGCTCGGTGTCGATATTATCCTTCACCTTAGCGAGGAACTTGTCGCGGTCGGAGTTGAGTTCCTCGATAGTCATATCGGCGATGACGAGACGCATCTGTCCGTAAACCACGTCGGTGATGAGGTTCTGCTTGTCGTCCATTGAGAGTCCGAGCATACGCTCAGCTGCGTTCTGCATCACTTCGGGATCGGTACTGATTGCCACGGTGATGGTCGTGGGCACGTCGACGCGGATGTTCTGCGCAGAGATGGCACCGGTGAGCTTGCAGTCGATCTGCATCGGTTTCATAGAGAGGAAGTCGTAGCCCTGGATGATGGGCCACACGAAGGCAGCACCTCCGTGGTAGAGCTTCGCCGACTTCGAGCCGCCGGTCTTACCGTAAACGACGAGCACCTCGTCCGACTTACACTTGCGGTAGCGCGAGAGGATGCCAATGATGCCGAGCAGCACGATTACGACGAGCAAGCCGGCGAGAATGAAAAGGTTTGTTCCCATATTTTTAGTTATTAGTTTTTAATTATTAGTTATTAATTTTGGGGCGGAGCGCATAAAGAGTGTTGAGTGTTGAATGTTGCGCTCGGCTTTGCCGCTTGCCAGAGCAAGAATTGTCGGCTGCGCCGATGAGGAGTTGCGAATGGCTTAGAGAGGCTTAAGAAGGCATAGAGAGGCTTAAACGCTTGTCAACATCTCACCACCTCACCCTATATAATACGTATTATCGCGGTAGGTCTTTATCGTCACCACCTGGTCGGTCTTGTAGTCGGTGCGTCCCGACTCCGACACTACATCGAGCTCGCGTTCCGCACCGTCGCGCTTCACGAATATGGTATATCGTCCGTCGCCCACATTTATATATACGCGCCCCGCTCTGCCCACAAGACTGTATGGTTTCTCGGGTTTGCGCAGGTTCTGCAGACGATACGCCAGCACGTAGGTGTAGAAGAGCACGAGCATGAACACCATGCCCACCAACACAGCCAAGGCATACGTCTGCCACGTGTCGCCGCCGAACAGCACACGTGTCCAGCCGAAGCCGATGAGGAAGTGAACAAGTCCCTTGAACGAGAACAGACTGCCAAGGTCGAAGTCGACATTGGCATCACCGTCAACGTCCATGTCCAAGTCGCCAAAGAACACGGAGATTACAAACTGAAGCAGAAAGATGCCGGTGGATACCAGCGCAGTAAGCATAAAGATTTCGTGTGAGGTCATGTTGATAGGATGTTGTTATGGTGAGGTGATATTAGGTTGAGATATGTTGAGGTGGTGAGGTGGTGAGATGTTGAGATTTGTTTGGATGATGTTGTGGAGTTGATATGATGTTATAGTGATATATGCAAATGTCAACACATCAACATCTCACCATAACAACACATTTCTCAACACATCAACATCTCACCACCACAACACACTTCCCAACACATCAACACCTCACCACCACAACACATTTCTCAACACCTTACTCCTCCTTCTTCGGGAGCAGCAAGTTGAGCAGTACAGCGAGGAGGAACACAACGGCTACGCAGTTCTCTGCGAACACCGTGCGTACAATCTCGGGGAATATCTTAAACATCTCGGTAGCTTGTGTAAAACCGAGACCCACGCTGAGCGAGAGACTCACGATTACCATGTTGCGCTGCGAGAAGCCCGTGCGTGCCATCATACCGAAGCCTGCATAGAGAATACTACCGAACATCATAATGGTGCAGCCACCGAGCACAGCCTGCGGAATAGTGGTGAGGGCGTGGCCCACTACGGGGAACACACCGCCTACAATCATCACCAAAGCGCCGATGCCGATAGTGAAGCGGTTCACAACGCCCGACATAGCTGCCAAGCCTACGTTCTGACTGAACGATGTGATTGGCGTACAGCCGAACAAGCCCGACACGCTACTTACGAAGCCGTCGCAACTGATGGCTGCGCCCATCTCCTTTGTCTCAGGGTCGCGGTTCAGCGCACCGTTGCACAGAGCAGACGTGTCGCCGATGGTCTCCGTAGCCGACACGAGATAGACGGCTACAACCGAGAGTATGGCACCGATGTTGAACTCCGGCGTGAACGGCAGAAGGCGCGGCATCGACACTACAGCCAAGCCCGAAAGACCGCTGAAGTCTACCATGCCCATGAAGCAGGCAAGGATGTAGCCCACGATAAGGCCCACAAGAACAGAGAGTGAACGTAGAAATCCCTTTGCGAAAACCTGGCAAAGAAGGCAGGCAAGCAGCGTAACAGAACCCACAATCCAGTTGTTAAGGCTTCCGAAATCGGGTGCACCAAGACCGCCTGCAAACGAGTTGGCACCAATAGGCAGGAGCGAGAAGCCGATGGCAGTAACGACCGTTGCCGACACGACGTGCGGAATGAGCTTTATCCAGTACTTCACGAACAAACCGAGCACGCCCTCCACGAGTCCGCCGACGATGACCGCACCGATAAGCGTGCCCATGCCGTATGCACCAGCGATGCTGATGGCGAGCGAGAGGAACGTGAACGAAATACCCATGACGATAGGCAAACGCGAGCCGATACGCCATACCGGGAACAGCTGCACAAGCGTACCAATGCCGGCAATGACCATACAGTTCTGTATAAGTGCCGCACTGACCGCACTGTCAAGGCCGACAACGCTTGCTAAAATCATTATCGGTGTGATGTTGCTGACGAACATCGCCAGCACGTGTTGCAAGCCAAACGGGAGAGCTTTCCCCAATGGCACTCTACCGTCAAGCTGATAGAGATTCTCAATTGACTGTTTCATTGTGTGTATATAAACGTTTATTATAGATCAAAAAAACACGGAAACTCGTTTCTGATGTGCAAATATAGCGATTTATATTCAAAAACAGACACACAACGCTCACTATTATTACTACCTTTACCGATTCTCTCGGTTAATCAGATTTACAACGACCTTCACCATCACATCCTTCTCCTCGGTTCTACTCTCGGCTATCATCAGCGTGAGGGCCACAAGTGTGTTGTCGGCAATGCGCTTGTGTCCGTCCTCGGCGTAGAGCACGCGGTTGTTGTTGAGGAACCAGAGGAAGAGCATCGCAGCAATGCGCTTATTGCCGTCACTGAACGAGTGGTTCTTCACCACAAGATACAGAAGCATTGCGGCTTTCTCCTCGACCGACGGATAGAGTTCCTCGCCACCGAAGGTCTGATATATCTGTCCGATGCTACTCTTGAACGAGTCGTCCTTCTCGTTAGCAAACCACTTGCTGCCGCCGAACTTCTCCTTCAATGCGTTGATAGCCTCCATCGCATTGTCGTAAGTGGCGCGGAACGACTCGTCCTTGGTAGTCTTCGAGATAGAGAGCGACTGATAGTCATACTGGTCGAGCGTGTCGAGCGCATACACATAGTCGGAGATAACGTTGAACAGTCCGCTATACTCGTCTGTCGTAACCTTGTCCTGCAAACCGACAGCACGCGACATAAGGCGCACAACATCCTTCAGCTCGTTGTAGCGGTCGAGCTTTATCTGCTGATTGATGGCATAGCCCTTGATGAGGTATTGCTTGAGGACGGAGGTCGCCCAACGACGAAATTGTACACCTTGCTGACTCTTGACTCTATATCCAACAGAGATGATAACATCAAGATTGTAAAACGGAACGGGTTTGTCAGAATTAGCAACACGCAAAAAATGCGTGTTGCTTTCCTTTGTTAATTCGCCATCAGCAAACACATTATTTATATGCTTGCGTATAGTCTTTGCATCGCGATCAAAAAGCATTGCCATTTGATTTGCGCTTAGCCACACTGTCTCGTTCTCCAGCTTCACATTAAGCTGCACACTACCATCTTGCGAGCGGTATATTTCTATTGAATTGTTCATGTTTTTAGCTTTTTACCTTTAAATGCTTTGTGGCTGCGTGGTATGGGCATCCTGCCCATACCTACTACCTTTTTACTTTTTTACTCTTTTACTTTTTTACTTTTAATACATTCTTCGCTCCGCCCAGTCGCCACGGTCGAGGTTGCGGTAGCCGATGGCTTCGCTGATGTGCTGCACCTCCACACGCTCTGAGCCGTCGAGGTCGGCGATGGTGCGCGCCACCTTCAGTATGCGGTTGTAGGCACGGGCGGAGAGCGAGAACTTCTCCATGGCGGTGCGCAGGAGAGTGATGGAAGCTTCGTCGGGCTCGGCGAACTGGTGAATCATGCGCTCAGTCATCTGCGCATTGCAGTGTATGCCTTTGAAGTCTTTGTAGCGGGCGGTCTGTATGTCGCGTGCCTTGATGACACGCTCACGGATGGCAGCACTCGGCTCACCGGGCTGCGCTTTCGAGATGTCCTTAAACGGCACGGGCGTAATCTCGCACTGGATGTCGATGCGGTCGAGTAGCGGACCGGATATCTTGCTCATGTAACGCTGTATCTGTCCGGGCGTGCAGCAGCATTTGTGCGTCGGGTCGTTGTAATAGCCGCAGGGGCAGGGGTTCATTGAGGCGATGAACATGAACGAGCAGGGGAACTCCACGGTGTACTTCGAGCGCGAGATGGTTATCTTATGGTCTTCGAGCGGCTGGCGCAGCACTTCCAAGGTCTGCTTGTTGAATTCGGGCAGCTCGTCGGCGAACAAGACACCGTTATGTGCCAGCGATATCTCGCCAGGCTGCGGATTGATGCCGCCACCTACGAGTGCCACTTCCGATATGGTGTGATGTGGCGAGCGGAACGGGCGTTGCGAGATGAGCGATGTGCCGCGCTTCAGCTTTCCGGCTACGCTGTGTATCTGCGTCGTCTCCAGACTCTCCGAGAGCGACAGCGGGGGCAGAATAGAGGGTAGACGCTTCGCCATCATCGACTTGCCCGAACCCGGAGGTCCCACCATTATCAGGTTGTGGCCGCCTGCCGCTGCCACCTCCAACGCACGCTTCACGCTCTCCTGACCGCGCACGTCTGCGAAGTCGAGGTCGAAGCGGCTCTGCTGCTCGTAGAACTCGCGGCGTGTGTCGACGTGTGTCGGCTCGTAGATCTCTCTTCCGGTGAGCAGATTGATGACATCTGTGATGCTCTCCATGCCGTACACCTCCAGATTGTTCACCACCGCTGCCTCACGCTCGTTCTGCTTCGGCACAATCAGTCCTTTGAACTTCTCGGCTCTTGCCCGTATGGCTATGGGCAGAGCTCCTTTCACGGGCTGCAGCGTGCCGTCTAAGCTCAGCTCACCCACGAGCATGTAGTCGCCGATAGTGTCGGCTGTCACGGCTCCGCTCGCGGTGAGTATAGCCATAGCCAGCGGCAGGTCGAACGAACTACCCTCCTTGCGCAGGTCGGCTGGAGCGAGGTTGATGGTGATGTCTGCGTGCGGAAACTTATATCCGTTCACCTGCAACGCCGATGCGATGCGGTCGCGTCCTTCGCGCACGGCGGTGTCGCCGAGTCCGGTCATGCGATACATCACGCCGGGCACGATATTCACTTCCACGGTTACGGTGGTTACGTCGAGTCCGTTTACGGCTGCGGAATAAGTCTTTACGAGCATAGTTCTATTCGGGTTTTAATGGGTTAGTAGTGTGCGTTCTTCCGTAAGTCGGAAGTGGCTGTTGACTACAAATTTAGTTGTTTCATTTGTTTTATCCAAGTGTATGGCGTTTTTTCTGCCAAAAATACACTAACTTTGTATAAATTAGGCTGCATCTCAACAATAAAAACAAGCCAGCTTGTTTTGTATTGTGTTCGATTTGCACTAACTTTGTAAAAAGAATATATTATTTGAACAACTATGAGTCCAAAGTTCAAGGAACAGAACGGATTCGTATTCAAGATTTTCTCCAACGAGGAAGCAAGAATACACATCCACATAATCAAAGCAGAAAAAGAAGCTAAATATTGGCTTGAACCTGATATAGAACTTGCCGAGAATTATGGCTTTAACAACAAAGAACTTAGTTTTATCGAAAAAATACTTACAGAATATGGAGACTACTTTAAAGTCAAGTTCACAAGACATGTCGGTAAGCGTCTTGATGATTAACGACAAGGGTTTAATGATTTCCGTGTTAGGGCAGGACTACTTCCTTTCCTACAACCGCATTCCGTGGATGCGCAATGCAAGTATTTCGGATGCGCTCAACGTACAGATGTGCGGACGCAACGCCATTGAATGGCCTAATTTGGATGTGGATTTGGAAATTGAAAGTCTGAAGCATCCAGAACGTTACCCTTTGATAATGAAAAGAAACGAGTTGGACAACTGCCGGTAACATGCCGACTGCTTGTCCTCTACTCCCACAAAAAACAAGCAAAACAACATGGAAGAAGATTTCGACATACGTCAGGAGCAGGGGCGCAAGGGCGAGAAGGACTTTGAGAATGCTCTGCGACCGCTGCGGTTCGGCGATTTCAGCGGACAGCAGAAGGTGGTGGAGAACCTCGAAGTGTTCGTCGAGGCGGCGAAGTACCGCGGCGAACCGCTCGACCATACGCTGCTGCATGGTCCTCCTGGACTGGGCAAGACGACACTTAGCAACATCATAGCCAACGAACTGGGCGTGGGCTTCAAGATTACGAGCGGACCGGTGCTCGACAAACCGGGCGACCTCGCCGGCATCCTCACATCGCTGGAGCCGCGCGACGTGCTCTTCATCGACGAGATTCACCGCCTATCGCCCGTCGTGGAGGAGTATCTCTACTCGGCGATGGAGGACTACCGCATCGACATCATGATTGACAAGGGTCCGTCGGCGCGGTCTATACAGATCGACCTCAACCCGTTCACGCTCGTGGGTGCCACGACGCGCAGCGGACTGCTCACAGCTCCGCTCCGTGCGCGCTTCGGCATCAACCTCCACCTGGAATACTACGGACCGGAGATGCTGCAGAAGATTATCAAGCGCTCGGCAATGATTCTGAAGGTGCCCATCGACGACGATGCGGCTATAGAGATTGCGCGCCGCTCGCGTGGCACGCCGCGTATTGCGAACGCTCTGCTGCGCCGTGTGCGCGACTTTGCGCAGGTGAAGGGCAACGGACGCATCGACCGCGACATTGCGCGCATCTCACTCTCAGCACTGAACATCGACCAGTATGGCTTGGACGAGATTGACAACAAGATACTGCTCACCATCATCGACAAGTTCCGCGGCGGACCGGTCGGCGTGTCTACCATCGCCACAGCCATCGGCGAGGACACTGGCACCGTCGAGGAGGTGTACGAGCCGTATCTCATCATGGAGGGCTTCATAAAGCGCACGCAGCGCGGACGCATGGTCACTCCCCTCGCCTACCAGCACCTCGGACGACCGATGACTGGCAGCAACGCTGTGGAACCGGGACTGTTCGACTAAAGCATACAGAGAACCGTAAAACATTTGGCTATGGACTATCAACCATTATTGGAACACATCCGACAAGAGATAGAGGTCTACGCTCACGACGGCAAGCAAGCCGACTACATCCCGGCTTTAGCTAACGTAAACGCCGACCAGTTCGGGCTCTGCCTCAACATTCTCGACGGCAGAACCTACCATCTCGGAGCATCCGACGTGAAGTTCTCAATACAGAGCATCTCAAAGGTGTTCTCGCTTGCCGTAGCACTGAGTCTGTTAGGCAAGGATCTGTGGCAAAGAATAGGCAAGGAGCCTTCGGGCACAGCATTCAACTCGCTTGTGCAACTGGAGTACGAGCACGGCAAGCCGCGCAACCCGTTCATCAACGCCGGTGCCTTGGTCACTGCCGACGTTATCCTCTCGCTCATCGACAACCCGAAGGAGTTCTTCATCAATTTCGTGCGCACGCTGGCTGACAACCCTGACATCAACTACTCGGAGGAGGTGACGCGCTCGGAGCTGAGCTGCTGCAATCTGAACGCTTCCATTGCCTATCTGCTGAAGCATCACGGCAATCTGCATAACGATGTGCACGACGTGCTCGACTTCTACTGCACGATGTGCTCTGTAGAGATGAGCTGCGAGGATCTCTCGCGTGCCTTCATGGCATTCGCCAAGAGCAGTCAGCCGTTCTCTCACGCTGGTGTCAACCTAAGCATATCGCGAGTGAAACGCATCAACGCCATCATGCAGACCTGCGGCTTGTACGACGAGTCGGGAGAGTTCGCCTTTCTTGTCGGTCTGCCTGCCAAGAGCGGCGTGGGCGGAGGCATCGTGGCTTTATACCCGTCGCGCTACTCTATTGCGGTATGGAGCCCACGACTCAACTCGAAGGGCAACTCCATCATGGGAATGAAAGCTCTTGAGCTGTTCACGTCCGAAACAGAGGAGTCGATATTCTAAAAACATAATAACGAAGGAGTCGATATTCTAAAAGGTAAAAGCGAGGCAATGTCAGCACCGACATTGCCTCGCTTTTTACTTTTTTACTCTTTTACTTTTTACTCTTCCTCGAGCAACACTCTGCTTGCCCACTCGTTAGCCTTGCCCCAGTCGGCGTTGTGTCCGTACGGAATCTCAAGGCCGTTCTGCATGATATACCGTAGCTCATACTCTTGCAAATTTAAAGATTTTTTCCGTCTCTACAAACATTTTACCAGACAAACTATTATGGTTAGATGATCCGCGTCGACCGTTACGAGCATCCGCGTCGGTCGATACGAACATCTGCGTCGGTCGTTACGAGCATCTGCGTCGGTCGATACGAACATCCGCGTCGGTCGATACGAGCATCCGCGTCGGTCGACGCGGATGGGCATAACAAAGGTTTTCTGGGGCAATTAAGCCGAACTTAAGGCAGCGTATAAGCCGAACTTAAGGCAGCGTATAAGCCGAACTAAGCCTCTTTAAGCCTTCCTAAGCCTTTAACAATTCAAAACTCAAAATTCAAAACTCACAACTCATTCCGGTGCAGATCCGCCAGCAGCTTCACGCTCTGGCAGTGGAGATCGATGTGTCGCTGTAGCTTCTCGTAGATGCTGTTTATCTCCACGTAGTAGACAAGAGCGGTTATCTCGCCCTGCTGCAATGCCTTCTTGAAGAGCGCGAGCGACTCCTGCAGGAGCTTCACGTCGCTGTGGTCTATCACCTCCTGCAAGCCCTGCAGCTGCTCGTAGCTGGTGCGCAGCTCGGCTTCGGCATCGTGCTGCGCCTGCTGCACCTGCAGCTCGGCACTCTGACGGCGCTCGCGTGCCGCCTTAACGTTGCTGCTGTTGCTGTAGAGCGGGAAACTCACGCCTACCATGAAGCCGTTGATGGCTTCGCGCTGCTCGGTATTGCGGCGGTAGCCGAAGGAGATGCTGGGCAGCCACTCACTCTTCTGCACCTTAAGGTTCATGTCGGCGGCACGCAGGGCGGTCTGCGCCACTGCCACGTCGGCATCCGACGCTACGGCGAGGGCGCGATACTGCTCGAAGTCGACTATCGGCTCGTAGTGGGGCAGCTCGGTTGAGGATACGTCGATGGGCTTGCCGCCGTTGAGCTGCTGCAGCTGCTGCAGCAGGGCGGTGCGCTCGCCTTCTGCCTCGCCAACGAGGGTGCGCACCTCCATGCAGTCGATCTTCACCTTGTTCAGCTCAAGGGCGTTGGCGTCGCCTGCCTCCATGCGCTTCTCGTACATCTGCAGCAGCGTTTCGCTGTTGGAGAGACGCTCGCGCAGCATGGCGAGACTCTGGTTGAGGCGTATCACGTCGATGCAGACGAGCTGTGCCTGCAAGAGTATGTCGCGGCGCTGCTTTACGAGCAGCTGGTCGCCTACGGTCTGCTGCATCTGCGCCTGCTTGCTGCGGGCGGCATACTTCGTAGGGAAGTCAATCTCCTGGCTCACCACAAGTTCGCTCTCGGCAACGCCGGAGTAGCCCTTCGTGAAGAACGGGCTGTACTCTACCGACGGACCGCCGAGGGTGTTCGTGGCTTTTATGTCGAGCACATCGGCGCGCATGTCGTGCGCCGTTGACTGCAGGGTGAGGTTGTTAGCAGCTATCTGCTTGAGCACGTCGCCAACGGTGTCGGCGAGGGCGGCGCTACACGCGCTGAGTGCCACGGCTGTGGCGATTAGATATCTTCTCATATATTATCGGTACTATGAATGCGTTGAGTAATGTAGAACTGATGAGTCCGCCGAGTATCACCTTCGCCATCGGCGACTGTATCTCGTTGCCGGGCAGGTCGCCGCCCAGAGCGAGCGGCACGAGGGCGAGGGCTGAGGTGAGGGCTGTCATGAGTATCGGGTTCAGACGCGAGAGCGAGCCTTCGACGATGGCTTCGCGCACGCTCTTGCCTTCCTCGGTGCGCAGACGCTTGTACTCGGTGATGAGCAGCATGCCGTTGCGCGTGGCGATGCCGAAGAGCGAGATGAAACCGATGACGGCGGGTATGCTTACCTCGCCGGTGGTGAGCACGATGGCGAAGATGCCGCCGATGAGTGCCAGCGGGAGGTTGAGCAGTATGACGCCGGCTTCAAGGGCGTTGCGGAACTGCATGAAGAGCAGGAAGAAGATGACGACGATGGCGAGCATGCAGGTGAGGTAGAGCACGCGGCTGGCGCTCTCCTGGCTCTCAAACTGTCCGCCGTACTCTACGTGGTAGCCTTCGGGCAGCTGCACGTTCTCGCCTACTGCCTGCTTGATGTCGGCTACTACGTCGCTCAAGGCTCTGCCGCTGGTGTTGGCGGAGATGACAATCTTGCGTTGCACGTTCTCGCGGTTGATGGTGTTGGGTCCGGCGCTCGATATGATGTCGGCAACGTCGCACAGAGGCACCTTACGGCCGTCCTGCGTGTCGATGATGAGGTTGCTTATCTCGTCGTAGTCGGCGGCTTTCACCACGAGGTTGAAGGCTCTGCCGGCTTCGTACACCTGAGAGACGGTCTCGCCGGCGAGATTCACGGCGAGGAACTCGTTGAACTCGGGCAGCGTGATGCCGTTGCGCACGAGCAGTTCGCGCCGCGGCACAATCTTCAGTTCGGGGCGCTCTATCTGCTGCTCCACGTTGAGGTCGGCGATGCCTTCTATGTCCTGGCAGGCGTTCTTTATCTGATTGCCGATAGTGAACATGCGGTTGAGATCGGTGCCGAAGAGCTTGATGGCTATGCTGGCTTGTGTGCCCGAGAGCATGGCGTCGATGCGGTGGGAGATGGGCTGACCTATCTCTATGTTGGCTCCGGCGAGAACGGAGAGGCGCTTGCGCACGTCGTTGAGCACTTCCTCGTGGCTGCGGTCCTTAAGCTCGAACGGGGCTTCTATCTCGCTCACGTTCACGCCGAGGGCGTGCTCGTCGAGCTCAGCACGACCGGTCTTGCGTGCCACGGTCTTTATCTCGTGCACCTGCAGCAGCAGTCGCTCGGCACGTGCGCCGATGGAGTCGCTCTCTTCGAGCGAGATGCCGGGCAGCGAGGAGATGTTGATGGTGAACGAGCCTTCGTTGAACTTGGGCAGGAAGCTGCTGCCTAAGCAGAAGAACACGCCCACGGCGACAACGAACAACGCTGCGGTGACGACGATGACCTTGCGGGTGTTGGCGAGCACCCACAGCAGGGCACGCTCGTAATACTTCTTAAGCCATACGGCTACGAAGGCTTCCTTCGGCATCTCGCCCTTGCTCTTGCCGAGCAGGTAGCTGCAGAGCACAGGGGTGAGCGTGAGGGCTACGAGGGTTGAGGCGAAGAGGGCTGTGACGAAGGCTATGCCAAGGGGTATGAGCATGCGGCCTTCCATGCCGCTGAGGAAGAACAGCGGCGCAAAGCTCACCACGATAATCAGCGTGGAGTTGAGAATAGGCATGCGCACTTCTCGCGAAGCGTTGAACACGAGTTCGATGATAGGCACACGCTCTGCCTCGGGCAGCGCGCGGTTCTGTCGTATGTGCTTGTAGACGTTCTCTACGTCGACGATGGCGTCGTCTACGAGCGAGCCTATGGCTATGGCAAGTCCGCCGAGGGTCATGGTGTTGATGCTTATGCCGAGGGCGTTGAGCACTATCATCGCCACGAGGAACGAGATTGGTATCGTGACGAGCGAGATGACCGTGGTGCGCACGTTGGCGAGGAATATCATAAGGATGATAACCACGAAGATGGCGCCCTCGATAAGCGACTTCTGCACGTTGTCGATGCTACTCTCGATGAAGTCTGACTGACGGAAGATGTCGGTAGAGATATGCACGTCGTCGGGCAGGGTCTGCTTGAGGTCGGCGAGTGCGAGGTCGAGATGCTTGGTGAGGTCGATGGTGCTGGTGTTGGGCTGCTTCGTAACGGTGAGGAGCACGGCTGACTGGGCGCGCTCGCTGGCTACGCCGAGCTTGGGCGACTGGTTGCCTATCTTTATGTCGGCTACGTCGGCAAGGGTGACTACGCTCTCTCCGTTCTTCTTCACGATGCACGTGCCGAGCTTCTCGACATCGTTGGTGGAGGTGATGCCGCGGATGATGTACTCGTTGCCGTACTTGTACTGCACGCCGCCGTTGGTGTTGGTGTTCATGCCGCGGGTGCATGCCATGATGTCGGTGAGCGACACGCCGAAGTGTTTCATGCGACCGGGGCTGACGAGTATCTGATACTCCTTGATGTCGCCGCCGTGAACGCTCACCTGAGCCACGCCGCCGGTGGAGAGCAGACGCGGACGTATCACCCAGTCGGCGTACGTGCGCAGGTCTTGCTGTGAGGTGTGCTTGCTGGTGAGGCTCACGATGAGCACTTCGCCGAGTATCGACGACTGCGGACCGAGCACCGGAGCGCTCACTCCGGCGGGCATCTGCTCGCCTACTGCGGCGAGTTTCTCGCTCACTATCTGGCGGGCGAGGTAGATATCGGTGCCCCAGTCGAACTCAACCCACACAACGGAGAAGCCGTTGGTAGACTGCGAACGTACGCGGCGCACACCGGTGCTGCCATTGACGGCGGTTTCTATAGGGAACGTGACGAGCTGCTCCACCTCTTCGGTTGCCATGCCGCCGGCTTCGGTCATGATGACTACGGTGGGGGCATTGAGGTCGGGGAACACGTCCACATCGGTCTGGCTGGTGGAGTAAAGGCCGCCAATGACGAGCAGCACCGACGCCACCAACACGAGTATTCTGTTCTCAAGCGAGAAGCGTATTATCTTGTTCAGCATAGCTTATTAATGATTATGGTTATGCGCCGGGATGGCGTTTGCAGCCGAAGCCAATCGTACTTGCACGGCGCCCTTTGTTACAACACGGTCGCCCTGCTTAACACCGGTGAGTATCTCTACACGCTCGCCGTCGCTCTCGCCGAGCGTCACCTCCTGCTTACGGTAGCCTTCGGCGTCTATCTGTACGTAGACGAAATGGATGCCCTGCTCCTCGGTGAGGGCGGTGAGGGGCAGCGTGATTACGTTGTGGCGGTCTTGGGTTATGAGGTATATCTCGGCGTAAGAGCCCTGCACTACGTCGCCGGTGTTGTTGAACTCGAAGATGACGGGCAGGTAGGAGTTGTTAACCTCTGCCGAACGTCCGTACGACTGTATGTGTCCGCCCATCTCGGCGATGTCGTAGAGACGCTTGCTGTAGCTTGTGCGGAACTTGGCGCCGCGTATCTTGTTGAGTTCGTTGAAGCGGCGCTCGGGTATCTCGGCACGCAGATAGAGGTGCTTGTTCTGAGTGATGATGGCGAGTGGCTGACCGGCTTCTACGTAGTCGCCGCCGTTGACGAGACACTGCTTTACGTAGCCTCCGCGCGGCGCTGCTACCGCTACTCCACCCTCGCTGCGTGTGCGCTTCATGCCGTTATACGTTAGCTTGGCTGCTTCGTACTCGGCTTTTGCCACGGCGAGGTCCTTCTCGCTTATTATCTTGTCCTTGATGAGTATCTTGGCACGTGTGTAGTCGCGCTCTGCACGCTCGTAGTCGATGCGGGCACGCTGCACGGGGTCGCCCTCTGCGGTCTGCATGCCGGCGGAGGTGATTGAGAAGAGCGTGGTGCCGGCAGACACCTTCAAGCCTTCGCTCACGTGGTTCTTGTACTGCACGCGTCCGCTGATGGTTGCAACGACGGTGGTCTCATCGCACGAGGCTGACATCACCTTGCCACTGGTGTGTATAACACCGTGGAAGGTGCCTGGCTTCACTTCCTCTACCTTCACGCCGGCTGCACGGGCTTTCTCCGCAGAGAGTATTATCTCGTCGGTGTGGGCGCCCTTTGCCTCGCCACCGTGTTCTGCTTCTTCGGCAGCGTGGTCGTGATGCTCGGCTTCCTCGGCGTGGTCGTGGTCATGATCGTGGTCGAGATGGTCGTGCGACTGGCCTCCGCAAGCGGCAATGCCCGCCACGAAGACTGCTGATAATAAGTAATAGGATAATCTTCTAAGCATATTTTGTTTGTTGTTAATTACTAAGAGAAAAAATAATCGTTGACAAAGTTCGGAAAAATATTCTGCAACCTTGTTGCAAATATTTCAAAGGGAGCAACTTAATGGGGTGCAGTGCCATCCTCAAGGGGGTGCAGCTGTCTCAGCTGCACCAACCAAGCCAACAAAGCTATCATCAGGGGGTGCAGCTGTCTCAGCTGCACCAACCAAGCTATGGTATATACGCAAAGAGGGCATGGCGGAATGCCATGCCCTCTTATGAATTTATTGGTTGGTGCACTTGAGACAAGTGCACCCCCTGAAAGATTACTTAACGAGTACCTTCTTAACCTTGCCGTCAGCAGAGCGAACGATGTTCAGACCCTTCTGGAGCTTAGAAAGCTTAACGCCGTCAACAGAGAATACCTCGAACTCGCCCTCAGCAACTGTTGTTGCGTTGATGCCAGTCTCAGGATCCTTCGTCCAGTCCTTGTCAACTACCTTAACGTAGTTGTATGTAGCACGCGACTTGTCGTTAACGCCCTCGCCAGTACCCATCTTAACGGTCGGGAGAGTGAAGAGATAGCTCATTGCGCTTGCAGCAATCTTAACCTCGCCGTTTACAACGAAGCCCTGAGCCTTAGAAACCTCTACCAAGAACGGAACTGTCTCAGCGAACTTATCAGTGTTGTTGTTGCTGCCACCAGGTACCTGGAAGTAACCCTGGAGCATCTGGTCTGCACTTGTGCGATACAAGTTGAGAGTGTTATTCCAAGCTGTCGGAACAGCACCAAGACCGATGACGTGCTCGCAAGAACCAGTACATGTAGACGGGTCGATAGACATAACGATCTTCTGAGTATCCCAATCTACCGGAATCTCCCACTCGAAGCCATTGCCATCAGCTACGTAGTTCTCCTTGCAGAACGGTTCTGCAGCAGGTGTCTTAGCCTCGTAGTTGAACTCGCCACCGTAGTTCTTCTCGCCAGCCTTCATGGTGAATGTCATCATGAATTCGTCGGCTGCGTTATAAGAGATAGAGAACTCGGCTGTTGCAGATGCAGCACCGAGGAATGTAGCAGTAGCCTCGTCAGCAGTAGCGTTGAGAACCATTGCTGGCTCATCTGGAGTTACTTCACCCTCACCCTCTTCTGCGAGCGGCTCCTGACCACCTGTTTCTGTTGTAGGAAGTGTACCAGTGAATACGAGGTCCTGAGTCTTCTCGTTGAGTGTTACGTCCTTAAGAGTGAGCGTGAACTCACCTGTTTCAGTTGCCAAGAACTCTACGTTAGCCTTGTCAGCCTTGAAGAGGTCTGTCTCAGGAACTGCTGCGTCGTAGATGTGGAGGTTGCTTGTGTAAACCTCTGGCTCTGGCTTTTCTTCCTCGTAGTTGAACTCGCCCAGGTAGCTGAAGTTATCACTCTCGATAGAGAAGCCCATCTTGACCTCGTCAGCCGAAACTTCTGTGATCTCGAATGTAGCGTTCATCTCCTCGCCGAAGAAGTTTGTTGTAGCGCCGTCAGACTTAGCCATGATTGTGCGCGGCGCCTCAGAATCTGTCTCTTCAGCGATTGCCTTACCTACGAACACGAGGTCGGATGTCTGGTTGAGCATAGATACGTCCTTAAGAGTGATCTTGTAGGTATCGTCAGAGTACATGGTGACGTTCACCTGAGCTTCTGTTTCCTCTACAACCGGCTCTTCTCCGTCGTAAATGCGGAGGTTGCTTGTGTATGTCTTGTCAGAAACCACTGTCGGAGCGTCAGGATTTGTACCGACTACGTAGTTATATTCAGCGCCCTTGGCTACCATGTAGAGCTTCTCTACTGTGCCCTCTGTATAAACAAGAGCAGTTACGTCGTAGTCTTCATCTTCGATATTGAGAGTGCCGGTGTAGGTAGTGCGGTTCTTCTCTGTATCAACAGTCTTGGTGAAACCAGAAGCTGTGTACTCTGCACCTTCCTGACCAACAACAGCAAGTGTCATGCTGATTGTCTCGTCTGTCATCTCCTTGATAGTAACCTGAGCCTGACCTGCAACCTCTGACATATCGCCAACAACCATAGAGATAGCGTCTGTGAAGCTCTTCTCTTCCTTAACCTCAGGCTTTGCTGCTACGACATTGAGAGTTGCGTCCCAAATGCCACCACCGTCAGATAGGATGTCGCTTGAACCTCCAGGGAGGATGCAGTTCCAGTCGATCTTGAAGCGGATGCGGTATGTACCCGGCTCTGTAGGAGCTGTGAATGAAGGAGGATTAACGTTGCTACGGTCGTTACCAGATACAGAAGCACCGGTAGAGTTGTAGCCATTGCCATCGTTTACTTTCGGATTAGCAAGTGTAGAGTAGAAGCTGTAGGCTACCAAGTCGGTGCCTGCCTGATCCCACTGGCCTTCCTTGTAAGAGAACTCGCCGTCGTTGTCGCGGTCGATGTATACATAACCGTTCATCCACTGACCTGAGTAGTTGAACGAAGCAGTCAGCTCGCTGCCTGCCTCAACATTGAATACAGACGATGTGTGATCCTCGTAAGCTGCTCTCGAAGCGAATACGTTTACAGTCTGCTTGTCCTTGCCAGTCTGCTGGAGAGAGAAGCCGCTGAGGACACGGTCGTTGCGTGAATGGTAAGCTGTCTTGTCGAAGTTAACAGTGTACTTCTCTTTTGTCTCGCCGCCAGTCTCGCCACCGCCGGTAGAACCGCCGCCTTCGAAGCCTTCGTCTGTGCCGAAGGTGTACTCAAAAGCATAGCCTACAACAGCGTTAAGAGCCAACTTACCCTTGAGAAGGGCGTAAGCCTTTGTCTCGTTGAACTTAACGAGGAGAGACTCACCTTTAAGAGAGAAACCACCAGCAGGAAGAGTTCCATTGGCAGAAACCTCAGGGTTAGTTACTTGGATAGTAGTCAAGCCGTCGGCATCTGTTGTGCCTTCTACTCCGTCGCAGCTAAGGTCGCCCCAGTTTTCAAATCCATAGGTGCTGAAATCGCAGCCACATGCGGTCACATTGTATGTGCCGTCAACGCGCTTTTCAACGGTGAGAGTACCTTCTGGCAAAGACTTCACATAAGGACTGCTGCTCAAAGTCAGCTTGAAAGTAAGCTGATCGGTGTAGTCCGTAGCGAATGCCATCATGGTAACCATCAACATCGAAAGAAGAGATAAGACTTTCTTCATACTAAATCCTTTCTTTTTTGTTAATAAATTGTTATTAAATTAAGTGAACTATAATATTCTATATTTTAGTATGTAAGCAGCATAGGGTTATCCGAATGCCGGAAATGTTTACAATTTGTCTGTTCTTAGTCGTACTTTACATGCAAAGGTAAGAATAATTATCGTTTACGCAATAAAAATAACGTTAAAATACATCGGTTTACGACATATTAATACAAAAAAAATCCCGACTCCGTTGCTGGAGTCGGGATTTTTTGTTTATCGGAAAGGGCGTGCGCCCTACCCTATAGTCTTAAAAAAGATTACTTAACGAGTACCTTCTTAACCTTGCCGTCAGCGGTGCGAACGATGTTCAGACCCTTCTGGAGCTTAGCAATCTGTACGCCGTCAACAGTGAAGAGCTGTGCCTCGCCGTTAGCAAACTCAGCATTGATTGTGCTGATACCGTCGGTAACCGGCTCTACAACCTCGAGAGTAGCGTCGTAGATACCACCACCGTTGTTGAGGATATAGTTACCAGAAGCTACGCTACCGCCTGCGTCGATGTTGTCCCAGTCTACCTTGAAGCGGATGCGGTATGTACCCGGTGTGGTAGGAGCTGTGAATGCAGGCATCGGGTTAACGTTGCAGCTGTTTTCTACAGCCTCGCCCTTAGAGTTCTGGTCCTTATAGTAGCTGTAAGAAACTACGTCTGTACCAGTCTGGTCAGCGCCGTCGGCGTTGAATGAGAACTGCTTGTTGTTGTCGAGGTCGATGTATACGTAACCGTGCATCCACTCGCCAACATAACCGATAGAAGGTGTTACCTCTGAGCCAGCCTCTACAGTGAACTTATCTGTTCCAGTTGTGAGGTCCTCATAACCGTTCATTGTCTTGCCGAACTCGATAGTCTGCTTATCCTTGCCCTCCTGCTGGAGAGAAACAGATGTAGAGTAGCGTGAAGTGTGGGTCTGCTTAGCGTCCTTGTCGAAGTTGATAGCATAGTCTTCTACTACTGGAGGCTCTGGAGTATCAACCTTCTCGCCGAATACGATGTCAGCCCAACCGTAAGCAGAACCGAAGAATACACCGAACTTAACAACAGTCTTGCCTGCGTTCTCGTCCTGAGTACCCTCGAAGTTGCGGATGTCAGACTCGGCACCTACGATTACACCAAGAGCGTTGTTCTCTGTAGCGCGTACCCATGTACCCTTTGTTGCTTCAGTAGTGAGAACGGTAGTTGTGTAGTCGTCAGTATTGATAGATGCCTTTACGCCAGAGATAGCGAAGTCGCCGATATTGTTGCCGTTGATCATAACGTCCTTGAATGTCACCATAGCGGTAGACATAGAAACCATTGTGATGTCGAGTTTTGCGTTCTCGATGTTAACCGGGTCAGAGTCGCCGAACTTGATGTTAGCCCAGTCGGTAACTGTCTCGGTTGTCGGGATGAAGATTTCCTTGCCGTAGCCTAATGTGTAAGTGTAATCGGACATGCCTCCGAGCACTACAGTGAATTTAGCAGCAAGCTGATTGTTTGCTACCTCGCCGCTCATTGTTATGTCGGCAGCATATTTTGTCCAGCCTTCGCCGGTAGAGATTACGCCAGCAGCGTTCTCTGCTGTAAGCTTCAGTACGCCGTCTACTTCCTCGCCGTTAGCCGTAAAGACAATCTTGCCTACTGTGCCAGAGTTTGTGAGGTCCATGTCAGCGAACTCAGGGAGAGTAACCTCGTACTTGCCCTCGCCCTTAGCGAGAACTGAAACCTCAGCGTCGTTGTATACCTTGTGGTCAGCACCGCGTACGATAGTAAGCTCGTTCTTGTAAACAACTGCCTCCGGAGTGTCAGGAGTTGTTGTCTCTGTCCAGTCGAGAGAAACTACCTTGATGTAGTTGTAGAATGCCTTGCTGAACTTAGGAGACTCACCGCTACCGATGAGAACAGTGTTGCTTGCGAAGAGCTCGTCAAGAACGGCAGGAGACATCTTAACCTCACCGTTAACCTTCAGACCCTCAGCCTTAGAAATCTCGAACTTAGCGAGGCAGTCAGCAACGTCCATGCGACCGGTGTTGTTGTTACCAGCGCCGTCCTTTGCGAAGAAACCAGACATCTGCTTTACAGACTGCTGGCAGTACCAGTGCATTGTGCGGTATGTGCTTGTCTGGAATGCTGCGAAGCTCTCGCCAGTAGTCATAGCAAGGATATCCTTGTCGTCACCACCGTTAGAGAAGTCGATAGAAGCAACGATCTTCTGCTTGTCCCAGTTGATAGTAGCTGTCTTAGAGAAGCCATTGCCGTCAGCCTGATAGTTCTCCCAGAGTGTTACGTCCTCAGGCTCAGGCGGAGCTACGTAGTCGGGATCCTCACCGAATGCGAGAGTTGTTCCGTCAGTTGGGATGAGAGTCATGTAAAGCTTCTCTTCCTCATCCTTTGTGTAGCGGAGAGCCTTAACAGCGAAGTTTGTGCCCTGGAAGTTAGTTGTACCAGTGTATGTGATGCGATCCTTCTCGTCTGTACCCTTTACGAGGTCTGTAGACTCAACGTTCATTTCAGAGAAGGCGAGAGACATGCTGATAGTGTTGTCAGACATCTCCTTGAGAGTAACGGTAGCGTCGCCCATTGCGCTCGGAGTACCGTCAGCGAGTGAATAGAGTTTGTCGGCATACTGCTTCTCGAAGGTTACAGTTACCTCAGGCTCTGTCGGCTCTGTCCAGTCCTTGTCAACTACCTTTACGTAGTTGTATGTAGCACGTGACTTGTCGTTAGCGCCTTCACCAGTACCCATATTAACTGTTGAGAGAGCGAAGAGAGCACTCATTTCGCTTGCAGGAATCTTCACCACGTCATTAACAACAAAGCCCTTAGCCTTTGACACCTCAACCTTAATTGGATTGGTCTCATCGAACGGATTGGTGTTGTTGTTGCTGCCACCAGGTACATTGAAGTATCCCTGAAGGGTGCCGTTAGGCTTGCGATATAAGTGGAGAGTATTATCCCAAGCTGTTGCAACTTCACCAAGACCAATAATATCTTCGCAAGCACCAGTACATGTAGATGGGTCGATAGACATTACTATCTTCTGTGTATCCCAATCTACTGGGATGCTCCAGTTGAAGTTAGTGCCATCGCCTACGAAGTTAACCTTCTCGAAAGCTGCAGGCTTCTCGTCGCCGCCGCCAGTAGAACCGCCGCCCTCGAAGCCTTCGTCAACGCCAAATGTGTACTCAACAGTGATATTGGTGAAGAAGTTAGGGTTGTAAGTTCCCTTAAATGTAGCATAAGCCTTATCACCCTTAAATTTAACGAAGAGTTTTGCATTCGTCAATTCTGCGTTATCGCTTCCGCGAAGAGCGTAAGGAGTTACATCAATAGTTGTTACACCATTTGCGTCGGTTGTTGCTTCAACACCTTCACAAATAATTTCGCCCCAATTGTCCATTTCAAGTGAAGACAAATCACAACCTGTGGCAGTAACTGTATATTTGCCACCAGCATAATCCTCGATTTTGAGAGTACCATTAGCATAGCTCGGGCCATTAAAGAAACCTGTTTTTGTGGTTACTTTATAGTCTAACTGACCGATAAAGTCCGTAGCAAATGCCGTTACGGCAATCATCAACATCGAAAGAAGAGATAAGATTTTTTTCATAATAAATCCTTTTCTTTGTTTGTTAATAAATTGTTATTGAATTAAGTTAATTAAAAATTTCTGTTTTAGTAATAATCGGTTTTGCGCGATTTCTTTAGTTTGTTTATTCGGTCTTCTTAGGTCTTTAGATTATGGTTTCTTAGATTGTAGTACGGCGCTATTTTCAGCGCACGTTGTATGGTGCGCAACGCCCTTTTGGCACTACACACTCCATCTTCGGTGCAAATTTAGTAAAAATTTGGATAGTGGCAAAGTATTTTCCACTTTTTTATGTCTTTGAGGGTGAATAGGTTGGCTTAAAGAGCGCATCGATTGAGCGTTACACCTTATTATTATATTTAAGAGCGGATTGAGTATATTCTATTACTAAACTTCTGTAGGTGAAAATATCTACCATATCTCCCAGCAAGGGCGCAACATGCACATTATGAACGGAATAAGGGCTGGCAGATTCTCCTCTGAGCGGGGTATCTCCCAGCCTATCTCCCAGCCATATTACAGCTTGAATGGATTAACAACGGATTAAAAGCGGATTTTGGCTGCCTTCAAGGGGGTGCACTTGTCTCAAGTGCACCAACCGAGCAAGAAGACGGATTAAACGGATTTCTGCTGCTTGGGAAAAATTAACAACGGATTTATCGGATTAAACGGATTCGTTGGATGCGTAAAGAATCGGATTAAACGGATTTTTTTACGCACCCATCGAATCCACTTGTTAAACACCCCAAGCAGGCAATCCGTTTAATCCGTGGTTAAAATATTGTTGCTTGAGGCAAAACGAAACAACGGATTAAGCGAATGCGCCATCCGTAGCGGAGGTCTCTGGCCTCCGCAACACCAAGTCGGATAGTAATTGTATCGTTGCTTGCCGTGAAGACCAGAGAGTAGTTGTATCGCTGCTTGAGGCGGAGGCCGGAGACCTCCGCTACGGCTAACGACATCCAATTGCTTGAGGTAAAACGAAACAACGGATTAAACGGATTAAACGGATTCCGTTGCTTACAAAAATCCGATCAATCTGTTTAATCCGTTGTTAAACACAACTTCATAAATCCGATTAATCCGTTTTCATTATACGCACCCAAAATCCGATTAATCCGTTTAATCCGTTGTTAAAACAACATCATAAATTCGTTGTTCATAAAAAGAAAGCGGTGCGGGCTGCATAGCACCCCGCACCGCTTATAGTATTAATCACCGAGTTATAGTATTAATCAGCGAGCTTTGCCTTGATGAACTCGCGGTTGAGGCGAGCGATGTTGGCGATAGACTCGTTCTTCGGGCACTCAGCCTCGCAAGCGCGAGTGTTGGTGCAGTTACCGAAGCCAAGCTCCTCCATCTTAGCGATCATTGCCTTAGCACGCTTAGCAGCCTCAGGACGACCCTGAGGAAGGAGAGCGAGCTGGCTAACCTTAGAGCTTACGAAGAGCATTGCAGAACCGTTCTTACATGCAGCTACGCAGCAACCGCAACCGATACATGTAGCACAGTCCATTGCCTCGTCAGCGTCTTCCTTCGGGATGAGGATGGCGTTAGCGTCCTGGGGCTGGCCAGTACGAACGCTTACATAACCACCTGCCTGCATGATTTTGTCGAATGCAGAACGGTCGACCATGCAGTCCTTGATAACTGGGAAAGCAGCCGAACGCCAAGGCTCAACAGTGATAACGTCGCCATCGTTGAACTTACGCATGTAGAGCTGGCAGGTTGTGGCACCCTGGTTAGGTCCGTGGGGATGACCGTTGATGTAGAGTGAGCACATACCGCAGATACCCTCGCGGCAGTCGTGGTCGAATACGAAAGGCTCGTTGCCTTCCTCGATGAGCTGCTCGTTAAGGATGTCGAGCATCTCAAGGAATGAGGTATCCGTAGGGATATCCTTCATCTCGCGTGTGTCGAAATGGCCCTTGTCCTGAGGACCGTTCTGACGCCAATATTTCAGTGTGAATGATATGTTTGCCATAATTTTTATTAGTTCTTATAGTTACGTGTCTGTACCTTGATTGCCTCGTATTCGAGCGGTTCCTTGATGAGTTCAGGAGCGGTTTCGTCGTCGCCCTTGTACTCCCAGCAGCCTACGTAGAAGAAGTGCTCGTCGTCGCGCTTTGCCTCGCCCTCTTCTGTCTGGTGCTCCTCGCGGAAGTGACCACCGCAAGACTCCTCGCGTGAGAGTGCGTCGTGTGCGATGAGCTCACCCATGAGGATGAAGTCGCGGAGGTGGATTGCCTTGTCGAGCTCTACGTTCAGACCTTCCTTCTTGCCTGGGATGAAGAGGTTGGTGTTGAACTCGTTGCGGAGCTTCTTGATGAGCTTGATGCCTTCCTCGAGACCCTCCTTTGTACGGCCCATGCCTACGTGCTCCCAGAGGATGTGGCCGAGCTCCTTGTGGATAGAGTCTACAGAGCGCTTGCCCTGGATGCCCATGAGGCGGTCGATTTCTGCCTGAACACCCTTCTCAGCCTCTGCGAACTCGGGGAGGTCTACAGAGAGGTGCGGCCAGATAGCCTGGTCGGCGAGGTAGTTCTGGATGGTGTACGGCAGTACGAAGTAGCCGTCTGCGAGACCCTGCATGAGGGCTGATGCGCCGAGGCGGTTAGCGCCGTGGTCAGAGAAGTTGCACTCGCCGATTGCGAACAGACCGGTGATAGAGGTCTGGAGCTCGTAGTCTACCCAAATGCCGCCCATTGTGTAGTGGATAGCCGGATAGATCATCATCGGGTTGTAGTACTTCACGCCGTTGATTTCGTTTGCAAGCTCGCCCGGGTTAACGTCGGTGATCTCCTCGTACATGTCGAAGAGGTTGCCGTAGCGCTGGCGGATTACGTCGATGCCGAGACGGTTGATTGACTCAGAGAAGTCGAGGAATACGGCGAGGCCGGTATTGTTTACGCCGAAGCCCTTGTCGCAACGCTCCTTGGCTGCGCGCGAAGCAACGTCACGCGGAACGAGGTTGCCGAATGCCGGATAGCGACGCTCCAAGTAGTAGTCGCGGTCTTCCTCCGGAATGTCCGAGCCCTTCTTTGTGCCTGCCTGGAGAGCCTTTGCGTCTTCGAGCTTCTTCGGCACCCAGATGCGGCCGTCGTTACGCAGCGACTCTGACATAAGTGTGAGCTTCGACTGCTTGTCGCCGTGTACGGGGATACATGTCGGGTGGATCTGTACGTAGCAAGGGTTAGCGAAGTAAGCGCCCTTACGGTAGCACTGAACGGCTGCTGTACAGTTGCAACCCATAGCGTTTGTAGAGAGGAAGTATGCGTTGCCGTAACCGCCGGTAGCGATTACTACTGCGTTAGCCGAGAAGCGCTCGAGCTTGCCGGTAACGAGGTTCTTAGCGATGATACCGCGTGCGCGGCCGTCAACGATTACTACGTCTTCCATCTCGTAGCGTGTGTAGAGCTGTACGCGGCCCGTGCTCACCTGCTTAGAGAGTGCTGAGTAGGCACCGAGGAGGAGCTGCTGGCCGGTCTGACCCTTAGCGTAGAATGTACGTGACACCTGAGCGCCACCGAACGAACGGTTGGCGAGCATGCCGCCGTACTCGCGTGCGAATGGTACGCCCTGGGCTACGCACTGGTCGATGATGTCGTTTGACACCTCTGCCAGACGGTATACGTTAGCCTCGCGTGCACGGTAGTCGCCGCCCTTCACTGTGTCGTAGAACAGACGGTATACTGAGTCGCCGTCGTTCTGATAGTTCTTAGCTGCGTTGATACCGCCCTGAGCGGCGATAGAGTGAGCGCGACGCGGTGAGTCCTGGATGCAGAAGTTTAAAACGCGGAAACCCATCTCGCCGAGGCTGGCTGCTGCAGAAGCTCCTGCAAGACCTGTACCTACAACGATGATGTCGAGCTTGAGTTTGTTCTTGGGGTTCACCAGACGCTGGTGAGCTTTATAGTTGGTCCACTTCTCGGCCACTGGGCCTTCAGGGATTCTTGAATTAATTGTCTTAGCCATAATATGAATTATGAATTTTGATTTTTGAATTTTGAATTAGCAGCAGCTACCGCAGCAGAGGCTCGGTGCGCAACCAAGGGCGAACAATACTACTACTACGAGGAAGCCGAGGATGAGCAGGGTTGAGTAAACCTGGCTGATCACCTTCCAACGGTTGAACCATACCTTGCCGTTCCAGCCGAATGTCTGCATTGCGCTCCAGAAACCGTGTGAGAGGTGGAACCAGAGGGCTACGAGCCATACGATGTAGAGAACAACGTAAACCGGGTTCTTGAATGTCTCCTGGATCCAGCCGAAGCCGTCAGCAGGTGCGCATACGCCCTCGAAGCCGAGAAGCTCTGCGAACATCATGTTGTACCAGAAGTTGAAGAGGTGGAGCAACAGACCGAGCACTACGATAATACCCAGAACGAGCATGTTCTGCGATGCCCACTCTACGCCCTTAGGCTTTGCTGTAACCTCGTAACGAGAGTTGCCACGGGCTGCGCGGTTCTGCATCGTGAGCCAGAAGGCGTAAACGATGTGCAGGACGCAGAGGGCTGCAAGACCCATTGTTGCTACTACGGCATACCAGTTGGCGCCAAGGAACTTACAAATCATGTTGTAACCTTCTCCCGAGAAGAGAGCGACAACATTCATTGACATGTGGAATGTCAGGAATAGAACAAGTGCGACGCCGGTGAGGGCCATCACTACCTTTCTACCGATTGATGAATTGATTAACCACATAAATGATTTGAAATTTAAATTATTAATTGATAAAATTATTGATATTTTTTGGTTCGACAAAGGGGCGTTGCGGAGGGCTTTCCGATAGTATTCTTTGAGCGCTCAAAGGGGTCTTGGCATAGTTTTTTAGGGTGTCTCTTCGCGCGTATACTATTTAATAGGTAGAGCCACATCGTTTCAAGTTGCAAAAATACTGAAAATTGATGATAAATCAAATTATTTCACATCAAAAATCGATTTTATTTCTTAATTTTGCGAACATAAAAGGATGCACGGCGTAAACCCACTGTGTATTGCAACGCAATCTTCACGGTTTACTTCCTCACACTAAGTCGTCGGACAGCGGACGGAATCTGATCGGACGGCGAACGGAATCTGATCGGACGGCGGACGGAATCTGATCGGACGGCGGACGGAATCTGATCGGACGGCGGACGGAATCTGATCGGACGGCGGACGGAATCCGGCAGGGGGTGCAGCTGTCTCAGCTGCACCAACCAAGCAAGCGGAGAGAGTATTCCCACAGAATACGCAGAACACACAGAACCTTCTGGCAGAGAAGTGCCTCCCACAGATAGGCACAGATTAGGAGGGTATGACATCCCTGCCATACCCACGCCGCCAATAACGCAGCCTAACCATCTGTGGAAATCCGTGAATTCCGTGGGAGAATACTACCACGCTCATAAACAAGCAGACGGGGAGAGAATGTCCCACAGAATACGCTGAACACACAGAACATTCTGGCAGAGAAAGCCTCCCACAGATAGACACAGATGCGCACAGATTAGGAGGGTATGGCATCCCTGCCATACCCACGCTGCCAATAACGCAGCCTAACCATTCCGTGGATTCCGTGAATTCCGTGGGAGAATACTACCACGCTCCCAAACAAGCAGACGGGGAGAGAGTGTCCCACAGAATACGCAGAACACACAGAACATTCTGGCAGAGAAGTGCCTCCCACAGATAGGCACAGATGCACACAGATTAGGAGGGTATGGCATCCCTGCCATACCCACGTCGCCAATAACGCAGCCTAACCATCTGTGGAAATCCGTGGGAGAATACTACCACGCTGGTGCAGCTGCCTCTGCAGCACCAACA
>ERZ1035006.377-NODE-377-length-35856-cov-5.473730_pt1 | contig 35856 bp, 38 predicted proteins | sample MGYA00520694_ERZ1035006 | MGnify/ENA primary metagenome ERZ1035006 (study PRJEB33766, sample SAMN09781746) | gut metagenome | biome: gut microbiome | host: Homo sapiens | place: Madagascar | study: EMG produced TPA metagenomics assembly of the PRJNA485056 data set...
TGGCATCCAAAGCCACGATATCACCCGTTTTCAAAACGGCCATCGGATTGACTTCAATCAGCGAGGCATCGGTTGCAATGAATGCTTTGTAGAGGTTCTTAAAGAAGTTGGCGCCCTTTTGCGTCAAACTGTCGTCCAATCCCAAAACCTTTGCCAAAGCCAAAGCGGCTTCGTCCGTCAAGCCCATCAGCGGATCGACGTAAAGCTTATGAACGGCTTCGGGATTGTCCTTGGCAACTTCTTCGATTTCCATACCGCCCATCGAACTTGCCATCAGACACACGGTTTGCGTGACACGATCGATCAAAAGCGCACAATAGAATTCAGCGACAATCTCGGCGCCTTCTTCAATATAGAGGCGCTCGACTTTTTTGCCTTGCGCTCCCGTTTGTTTGGTCACAAGCACCTTGCCCAAAAGTTCTTGGGCGTATGCACGCACTTCGTCGATGTTGCGCGCGATTTTGACACCGCCGGCTTTGCCTCGGCCTCCGGCATGAATCTGGGCTTTGACGCCCCAGACATTGCCGCCAAGCTTCTCAGCCGCCTCAACAGCCTCTTCGACATTGAAGGCCGGTAATCCGCGCAACACGGGCACGTCGTACGTTTTCAAAATGGCCTTGGCCTGATACTCGTGAATCTTCATTTTTTATTGGGGTTCAATTGATCTAAAAAAGGCAAACATTTCAGTGACAAAAACGCCACTGCTACAGTGGCGTTTTTTGTCTTATTTTTTGCCGAATGGCAATTATCGCGACTTTAGGCAATGAATTGCAACAGGGCTAAAAGGAGTTACTTAGGCAGTTTTATGTAGCAGTTAGCCAAAGATACCGCCCAAAGCCACCACCAACACGAAAGCGGGAGCCAGTACGCCGATCAAAATGCGTGCGGACGTCATCCAAGTTTCGCTGGCTGCGGCCACCTGGCTTGTTGCCAACTCCTTGCGAGTCGTCGGCCAAGCAATCCAAGCTGCGGCAATCGCGATACCGAAAGTCGAAAGCGGCATACCGATATTGCTCGTCAAGTAGTCGAGAATATCGAAAATGTTCTTGCCGAAAAGCGTCACATCCGACATAGCGCCGAAAGAGGCATTGGCAAAGAAGCCGACAACGGCACACCCCACCACTGTCGTCAGGATGGCACGGTTGCGCGGCATATTGCTTTCTTGGCTCAAAAGCGTAGCGCAAGCTTCAAGCATCGACACGGACGAAGTCAGTGCAGCCACCAGCAAGCACAAATAAAAGAACACGGCAAAGAGTTGGCCCAAAGGCATCTTGGAGAAGATGGCGGGCATCGTCACGAAAGTCAAACCCGGTCCTGCCGTCGGATCCAGACCGAAAGCAAAGACGGCCGGCATCACCATCAAGCCGCCCAAAATGGCCGACAAAATGGCCAAAACGGCAACCCAACCCACCGAGTTCGGAAGGTTGGCCGTCGGCGACAGATAAGAGCCGTACGTAATCATCGTGCCGGCGCCCAACGACAGAGAGAAGAAGCAAAAGCCCATGGCATTAAAAAGTGCCGAACCGGTAAAGTCTTCCCAACGCGGGGTAAAGAGAAATTCCACGCCTTGCCAGCCGCCGGGCAATGTCACACCGCGGACAATCAAAACGATCATCAAAACAAAAAGTGCCGGCATCAAGACCTTTGCAACGCGCTCAATACCGCCTTGAACGCCGCGCCAAACGACAACGGCCGTCAAAAGCAAAAACGCCAGCAAAAGCGAATAGGAGTAGACGCCGTCGGAAACGAATGCGCCGAAATAATCGCCCAAAGCCTTGGCATCCGAAATCAAGCCGGCTCCCGTAATGGCGTCAAACGTATACTTCAAACACCAGCCGCCCACCACGGAATAAAAAGACAAAATCAAGAAAACGGTAAAGACGCCGATACCGCCGAAAATCCCCCACGGACGACCGCAAACTTTATTGAGGCTGCCTACGGCGCCGCGACGACCCGCTCGCCCCATAGCAAACTCGGCCAACAAAAGCGCAACGCCCACCGTCAAGGTAAAGAAAATATAAGGGAGCATAAAGACGGAACCGCCGTTGGTGCCCGCCATATAGGGGAATTTCCAAATTGCACCGAGCCCGACGGCCGAGCCTGCGGATGCAAGAATAAAGCCGAGGCGAGAGCCCCAGCCGGCAATTTGATTATTTGACATTTTCTTATTGTTCCGAGGAAAAAAAGGGATCCGTTCAGACCCCTTGGATCGTTACATCGCCGTGTAACTATTCAAAATCCTCATCCGGAGCCGATTGAATCACTCGACGAATGATATCAAAGCCAAAACCGCGAGAGGCAAGAAAACGCACCTGACGATCGTATTCCTTACGGTCTGTCGGGGCTTTCCCGTACTTTTTTTCCCAGATTGTTTGTGCACGCTCAAATTCGTCGGGTGTTTCGCTTAGTGCCTCCCGCACGGTTTCGCTGTCAACACCCATCATGGAAAGCTCTTGCGCCAGACGACGATTGCCGTAGCGCGACGCTCTGACGCGCACGCGACTTTGGGCATAGCGCTCGTTACTCAAATAGCCCTTTTCTTCGAGCGTATCCAATGCGCTTTCGACATCGTCGGCCGTCTCCCCTTCGGTGAGCGTGCGCATCAGCTTTCGGCTCAATTCCACGCGACTGTATTCTCGACGCGATAATGCGTCGATGCCCCGCATCAGCAAGGTGCGAGGCGAGGCATTGACTTGTTTCACGAAATTAACCCATTAATCGAAGAGTTCATCGGGTTCGATCACCGTATCGTCGATATCGTCGACCGGTGCCTTGGCCTTCTTAGCCGCCTTGGCAGGCTTGGGTTCGGGCAACGGCACCGCTTCCCCCGGAGTAAGCGACGTCGGACGATTCTTCATTCCCTTGAGCGCACGAATCTTGTTTTCGATTTCAAGTGCTGTTTCGGGATGTTGCTTTAGATACTCGCGCGCATTGTCCTTGCCCTGACCGATACGCGTGCCTTCGTAACCGTACCAAGCGCCGCTCTTGTCGACGACGTCAAGTTCCGCACCGATATCGAGCAATTCACCTTCGCGGGAAATACCGTCGCCGTAAAGAATATCGAACACAGTTTCCTTAAAGGGAGGCGCAACCTTATTTTTGACAACCTTCACGCGAGTCTCGGCACCGTAGACGTCGTCTCCCTTTTTCAAGGCCCCCTTGCGACGGATGTCGATACGAACGGAACTGTAGAACTTCAAAGCGTTACCGCCCGTAGTGACTTCGGGGTTGCCGTAGCTCACGCCGATCTTCATACGGATCTGGTTAATAAAGACAACCAAGGTCTTCGTTTTGGTGATGGATGCCGTAAGCTTGCGCAAAGCCTGACTCATCAAGCGAGCCTGAAGCCCCGGCAGGGCTTCACCCATTTCGCCTTCGATTTCGCTCTTAGGCGTCAAAGCGGCCACCGAGTCGATAACGATCAAATCCACGGAACCCGAGCGCACCAGTGCATCGGTAATTTCCAAAGCCTGTTCACCGGTATCGGGCTGAGACAAAAGCAACTCGTCAAGGTTGACACCCAAGCGCTGAGCGTAAGAGACGTCCAAAGCGTGTTCGGCATCGATAAAGGCGCAAGTGCCGCCGATCTTTTGCATTTCGGCAATAACGTGCAACGTCAAGGTCGTCTTGCCCGAACTTTCCGGACCGAAGATTTCGATCACGCGGCCGCGCGGCAATCCGCCGACGCCCAGAGCCAAATCCAAACCCAAAGAACCGGTACTGACGACTTCGACGTCTTCGGAGCGATTTGCATCGCTCATACGCATGATCGAGCCTTTGCCGAATTCTTTTTCAATGTAACTCAATGCGGCAGTCAAGGCCTTTTTACGTTCATCGGCATCGTTGACTCGCTCGACACGGACGCTGTCCGCACTCTTTTTCTTATCTGCAGCCATTTGTGAGATTCCTTCTACGAAACTGTGCAATAGTTTTTATCTATTGTTTGCAATTTCCCAAATTATGATCAAAAGTTGAGGATCAATTTTTTATGTGTTTTTGAAACAATTGATCCTTTACACCAATAACGAAGCACTCAAACAAAAATCATCTCACGCATCGTTAAGCGCATAATGCACGAATTTTCAAAAAAAAGCGAGCTTTTCCCTTGTTAAAGTTGTTAGGGGTTACCCATACTACTGAGACAAATGGAAAATATTTTAGCTATTGCTGAAAATTTCTTAAAAAATCTCTTGACATGCTTGCCGAAATGCTTCATAATTCCATTCTCGGTTGATCGTCATTCCTCTGAGAACTAGAGCAGACCGCTCGATAGAGGGGGTCGTTAGCTCAGTCGGTAGAGCAGCGGACTTTTAATCCGTTGGTCGTGAGTTCGAATCTCGCACGACCCACCAGACAATCAAACGAATGGGAGCGTAGCTCAGTTGGTAGAGCAGCGGACTCTTAATCCGTCGGTCCAGAGTTCGAGTCTCTGCGCTCCCACCACTATTCTGACCCGTAGCACGAAAGTGCTGCGGGTCTTTCATTTTCGCCGTCGATTTTCTTATCAGCGGCCGATCCAGACAATGCGGCCGAGTTCCGGCACTTTGATCTCGCCTTGACGACGCAATTGTTCTTCAAACAAGTCCTTCGTCTTCATTTGGCGGCACGCGATGCGTTTGCCTTGAGCAATCATCGAAAAGCCGTCTCCGCCGTGATCGAGATAGTCATTGACGACCACTCGATAATTGCGATTCAATTCAATCTCTCGCCACTGTCCGTCGAGGCGTATTTGCACCCGACTTGTTCGTTTGCCTTCCGGGGCTTTAAAGTCGATTTGATAACGAAGACCTGCCGGCTGCAGGATGTAAGGACCGATCACTTTCGGATCGCTCGCTCCGTGTTCGATCGCAGCCAACAGAGCCTGACCGCTGAGCTCGCGAATTTTCACTTCGTCGTTAAAAGGATGTATGGAAGCAATATCTGCTTCTTTCACCTCGCCCAAGGGTAAAGCATCGCGAACTGCACCCGCGTTGATCACAGCGGCACCGGCACCGTACTTTCGCCCGAACGAGAGCATCGCATCGGCCGTAATCATGGCGCTCAGACATTCCGACTCGCGACACGCGTCGAGTCCGTCAACCATATTCAAATCATTATGAGCCACCGTCGACCCACGCATTGCATCAATGTGTTCGGCCATAGCTTGAATGCGTTTTTCCACCTTCATATCGCGCGGCATATCGGCCGTCAAATGTTTTTGGTTCGCGACAAACTCCACGATGTTGCCGTCTCTATCAAACCGAACGGAAACATCTCCCAAGAATTCCGTGCCGCGTTTGGCAGTGACAACCAGTGCCGTCGAACCGTCAGGTGTTCGAATTTGCGTTGGGTAAGGCCCGACAGCCCCAGGATAGTCTCCCAAAACATCGTGCGTGTGCCCTCCCACAAAAACATCGACACCGCTGACAGTACTCGCCAATTCGCAATCGGCCGGATAGCCCAAATGCGTGACGGCAACAATATGTCGGATACCGAGGGATTTCAATTCGTCCACTGCCTTTTGAAGACTTTCTCGACGCGACAAAAATTCGGTGGCTTCACACGCTTTGCTGATGTCTTTTACTTCGTCGTTGGCCAATCCCACTATCCCGACGCTCACTCCGTTGAACTTTCGAATCACCCACGGCTTCAAAGCGGGATTGTCCGACAACGGGCACTGTGTATGCGCCAAATTGGCAGCAACCACTGGCATGGGCAAGGTCTTGATGTAGTCAAGTGCGGCCGGACAGCCCCGATCGAACTCATGATTGCCTAACGTCGCAACGTCCCAACCGATAACGTTTGCAAATTCTTCGATCAACGCCGGCCCGTAGGTCTTAAAGAAAAGCGTCCCTTGCCACGTATCGCCTGCATCCAGAAACAGAATATTCTCTCGATTGCGTTTGGCTTCCTGCACAGCGTTCACAAGTCTGGCATAGCCGCCCAGACAAACTTCGTCTTGAAGACAGGGAGTGGAACGTTGAGAAATACCTGCGGCAAAGCTGTGTGTATCGTTGGTGTGCAAAATCGTGAGTTCCAACCCATTGTCCTGCTTCGGCGCTGTCGCACACCCGCCGAGCGTGATGACTGCGGCCACCAAAGCTGAGATTTTCAAAGCGATTTTGCACTGATTTGTCATTTCTTTTTTCTTCATAAGTTTTGTATTTACAACCCAATTCTTACCAGAGACGATCTCGGTTTTCTCGATACCGCTATGCACTTTACAACCGCTGCGGTTTTCCAAATCTTTGGGTTTACAAATTTTGTAGTTTTATTCCAAATAAATTCTTACCGAAAACGATATCGTCACCCTCGGTTGCTGCGGTTAGCTTTCCCGGCGTCCAAGGACTTTCCGTTCCATTAAAACTACAAACCTTGTGCTTTTATTCCCAATAAATTTACTCCGACAACGATGTAGACCACACCGACGCTCTTCATTTCTGTATCAGAAATGAAATGTACGCTTATCCAAAGGTCTTTTCCGAGCCACCTTCCTCTTTCTGCAGCAGCACGGACATTGTGATTGCGCGTGCACTCGTCATACTGGAGAGACGTCATGCCGATATCCCGCCGAACCTTTTCTCAACTGGCACTTGTTTTGGCCGCTAACGGTTTTGTTCCTTTATCTGCGCACGCCTTCGGCGGTCCTTCGGGCGCCAAAACTATTTATAAAACCCAGGGCAACATCGGCCAAGTTTTGATGAACCCGTACAAGATTGCCCCACTCACCGCCATTATCCGAGACGGCGGCTACATGATCGAAAATGTCAACGTACGCATCGTCCCCAAGAAAAACGGCCAAGAGATTGCCTACAGCGTTTCGCAAGCTCAGGTGATGACCCACGGCGGCATTCCGGTTTTTGGCCTGTACCCCGACTATGTCAATCGCGTGGAAGTGAGCTACGATCGGCACTTTGACGGCAAAGTCGAGCATTTTGACGAAGCCTATCGCATCTACGCTCCGCCCGCCTACCGCAATATGTCAGGCGGCAAAGGCGAAAGCTCAGCTTTCCCCAAAGCAATCGTGCGAAAAAAGGCCGGCAAAAAGTTTGCCGATCGCCTCTACTACGTCAACAACATCGGTGCGCTGGTCGGCGACAGCCGTCAAGCCGTCTGGAACAGCCCCGAGGGCGGTGCCCTACAATGGTCGTCCGACCCGATCAATTGGATTGTCGACACCAAAGGTGAAATTCGTTGGTTCTTGAAAGCCGATACTATTTTTGATGCAAGCTCCATGTGGGACGGCGGCATTATGATGGGCATCCAACAAAACGAAGACGGCGCTCTTTCCTGGGGTTTCGGTCAAAGCTATGTCAAGTACGACATCATGGGGCGTCGCATCTGGCACAGGCGCCTACCCTTTGCCTATAACGACTTCAGTCACTCAATGGACGCCGCCCAAAACGGCCACTACTTCCTGCGCGTAGGTTCTTCCAACTTGAAGCGCTTGGACGGTCGCAACGTTCGCACCATTCGAGACCTGATCATCGAAGTCAACGAAGCCGGTGTCGTCGTTGATCAATGGCGCTTGTGGGAGATTCTCGATCCGTATCGCGCCACGGCCATCAAAGCGCTGGATCAGGGAGCTGTGTGTCTGAATATCGACAATAAGTTGGCCGGCAAAACACTGTCGTCCGAAGAATTGCAAAAGCTCGATCAAGCTGGCAACTTCGGCGATATTGTAGGCACCGGTCCGGGGCGCAACTGGGCACATGTCAATTCCGTGGATTACGACCCCACCGACGACTCGATCATTTTGTCGTCGCGCCACCAGTGCGCCGTCATCAAGATCGGTCGCGACAAGAAGGTCAAGTGGATTTTGGGTGCCGGCGCCGGTTGGAAGGGGCACTATCGCGACTTGTTGCTTACACCGGTTGACAAGGACGGCAAGAAACTCAATTGCAACAATTTCAAGTGCAAAAATACCGACTTCGACTGGACCTTTACTCAGCACACGGCTTTCCGAATCGACGAGATGTCGGACAAAAACACGATGATTCTCTCGGTGTTTGATAATGGCGATGCTCGCAGTTTCGAGCAACCCGACAGCCCTATGGAAAAGTATTCGCGTGCTGTCATCTACAAAATCGATCAGAAAGCGCGCACGGTAGAGCAAATCTGGGAATACGGCAAGAAACGCGGCCACGAGTGGTTTAGCCCCGTCACGTCTCTCACCCAATATCAGCCCGATAAGAATTCCGTACTGGTTTATTCGGCCACGGCAGGTGCTCAGTACGATTTGAAGACAGGCGGTCTGATGTCGGCTCCCAATCCCTATTTGGACGAATTCGAATGGGGTGCAAAGGAACCTGCCGTCGAACTGCAGTTTGAGTCCACCACCGGCTATCAGGCTATTGTCTTTGATGTCAACAAGGCCTTTAACGGCAAGGTTGATTGATTTCATTTAAGACACGACTTCCCGAGGTCATTCGGGAAGTCAAAAAGCCGAAACAGTCTGCAGGACTCTCCGGCTTTTTTCATGCGCGTCCGATTATTACTCTTCTTGGTCGCTGTCGTCGAATTCAGGCGGCTTCTTACGCCCGAAAACTCTCACACAGATGATACCCGCCTCGTAGAGAACCACCAAAGGAACAGCCAACAACAACTGAGACAAAACATCGGGCGGCGTAAAGATAGCAGCCAAAACGAAGGCGCCCACAATCACGAAAGGACGAGCCTTGACCAACTTTTCAGCCGTTGCCAAGCCCACGTAATTCAAAACCATCACGAGAATCGGCACTTCAAACGTAATACCGAAAGCAAAGAACATCGTCAGCACAAAACTGAAATAACTGTCGATATCGGGCGCAAAGTTGACCGAGTCCGGAGAAAAGCCGGCAATGAACTTGAAGACCATCCCGAACACGATGAAGTAGCAGTAGGCCATACCGACGCCGAACATCGCCACACTCGAAATGATCAACGGCAAAGCCAAACGCTTTTCACTGCGATAAAGCGCCGGAGCGACATAAGCCCAGAGCTGATAAAGCACATAAGGCAGAGCAATCACAAAAGCCACAAAGAGCGTGACTTTCAAAGGCACCATAAAGGGAGCGACCACGCCCGTTGCCAGAAGCTTTGCGCCTTGAGGCAATGCCACCATCAAGGGTTGCGACAAAAAGTCGAAGATCTGCTTCATAAAAGGCGACAAGCAGCCGAACACCACCAAAATGGCGATTGCGGCTCTGACCGTGCGGTTACGCAATTCGATCAGATGCGAGACAAGCGGTTGCTCGTTGGCGGGATCTTCCGGGCTTTCGAGCTTTTCGTTTTCTTGAGCCATTTTTCAATTATCGGTAAATGCGTACACGGTTACTTCTGGCACGAGCTGCCAGGCGTCGGTTATAGCCGCCCAATTGCGGAGAACGATCCCCGAGTTCGGCTTTGAGTTTTTCGATCTGTTCGGCCAACTCGTCAATGGACGGACCGCACTTGTATCGCTTTTCAAATGTCGTGTGATTACTGTCGTTGGTGTTGTCGATCGGCTCTTCCCGACCGTACCAGTCATAGAAGTCGTCCATCGTTTCGGCAACTTCGGTCTGCGCCTGCGGTTCGGTCGAAGCCGTATCCGCATCCTTCTTGTCAAAGGCAGAAGCAAGATCATCGCCCGAAGAAGTAGAACCTAAGTCGGAGAAAGCCGACTTGGCTTTTTCCATGCCTTCGGTCATTTCTTGGGCAGCGGCATTGACATCGGATTGAACGCTCTTGACATCTTTTTCAATCGCATCCATCTGGCCTTTGACCGTACTGGTGAGATTGTCGGCCACACTCTTGGCCTCTTCCTGAATCTTTTTCAATTCAGAAAGCTCCGCTTCGCGCTCAATGTCGCTTTTGACCTGCTGAACCATGCGTTGAGCCTTGCCGAGCCACTGGCCGGCAGTACGAGCCACCACAGGCAGTTTCTCAGGGCCAAGCACCACAAGCGCCACGGCGCCGATCATGCAAAGCTCGGAAAATCCGAAATCAAACATCTTGTACTTCCGAAAAGTCGCACACGCAAAAAGCCGCGCACGGCAATTTGCGAATCACACTGCGAAAAAGACAAAGTCGGTGCGCTCTCCGACATTTTTCAGTGAGCGCACGCGATCGGTTTTCGAGACAAATCCCGAAATTAGGCTTCGGTCTTTTCCTTGGCCTTGACGTCAACGGCTTCTTCAGCCTTCTGAGCAACCTGCTTGGGAGCTTCAGCAGGCTTGCCGGCAGCAGCTGCGTCGTCGCCTTCCTTCATGCCTTCCTTAAAGCCCTTGATGGCGCCGCCCAAATCCTTGCCCATGTTCTTGAGCTTACCGGTACCGAACACGAGAACGACGATGGCCAGAACGATCAACCAGTGCCAAATCGAAAGAGAACCCATTTTTTAAACTCCTAAGTGTCTTCTGTATGAAGAAATGAAAAATTGTTTGTTATGCCACCCGATTATTTCCAGGGCTGCGGGCCGCCCAAAACATGAACGTGCAAGTGGGGAACTTCCTGTCCGCCGTCCTTGCCGGTGTTGATCACCGTACGGAATCCACCGTCACATCCCTGCTGCTTGGCCAAAACCGGTACAAGGTTGATTATTTTACCCAAGAGTTGAGCATCTTCGGGTTTTGCGCTCGCCAAAGACTCAATATGATGCTTGGGAATGATCAAAAAGTGAATCGGTGCCTTGGGATTGATGTCTTTGAAAGCAATGACATCTTCATCCTCATAAATTTTCCCACTGGGGATCTCACCGCGGGAAATTTTGCAAAAAATGCAATCGTCCAACTGCATGTCGATCTAGCCTCCTTGACCGAATCGGGGTTATTTGTCTTTGCGTAAGCTCTTTTCAACCAAGCCGCTTACACCTTCGCGACGTTCGAGTTCGGCAAGCACATGTTCGGGGCGCAAACCGTAATGCGCCAACATCACAAGGCTGTGAAACCACAAATCGGCCGTCTCGTAAATAATATCCTTCGGATTGTCGTCTTTGGCTGCCATCACGCACTCCGTGGCCTCCTCACCGATTTTTTTCAAAATCGCATCGGGTGCTTTGGAAAAAAGCTTCGCCACATAACTCGTAGAAGGGTCCGCACCTTTGCGACTTTCGATCACATCGGCAATCTGCCCCAACACCGTCCCGAGATCGCGCTCGGGCAACTCCAAAGAGACCTTTTCATGGTCCGACATTTTCTGTCCTCCGGAAACCTAGATTTTAGCCGACTGATCTCTTTTGCGCCCACATCCGACGGGATTGAAACGAAAGAAAAACTTGTCGACATTTCCGATATGCAAAAAAACGCCGAAAACCTACTTCGGGCCTCCGGCGTTCAATCACAGCCGCTTTAGGCTGCAATAAAAATTCTGGTGGCGCATCACGGATTCGAACCGCGGACACAAGGATTATGATTCCTCTGCTCTAACCGACTGAGCTAATGCGCCGTTGAGTTTGAAATTATTTCAGGAATTTCCTGTTTTGTCAAGTGCCGCACTATTACTTTTTCGCAAAAGTCGGCTCAATCAACTGATATGTCCCGTAAAGCCGCATAAGCGAGAGCATTTTTTCAGGAACAGCAACCAGTTGCGGCACCAAATTTTTCTTTTGCAACACGCGCAACCAAGCTAAAACAATCGCCACAGTCGATGAATCGACCGCCGTGACGCCACTCCAATCCAAAACGGTATCCCCCGCTTCGGCCGCCTGAATCACGCGGGATTTGACCGCTGAAGCGTTAATGCGCGTCACGCGCGTTTCATTGACCAACATTGGGCGTTCCTTCCACGGGTTCGGTGAGCTTTTCACGCATCGTCTTGATCAAACCCTCGATGCCCGACTGGTTGACCACGCCGGCAAACTGCGTACGGTAGTTTTCAACTAGCCAAATACCTTCGACGTCCACATCAACGATACGCCAAGAACCGCTCACCTTCTTCAAGCGATAGTTCACGCGCACGTCGGGCTTGCCCGGTGTCGTTAAAAGCGTGCGCACCAAAGCATCGGTTGCCGTAGGCTTGACACGATTGGGAGCAAGCTTGACTCCCTGATCCTTAACGGTCGTCAAAGCCCCTGAATACACACGCGTCAACTGCTCTCTGAAAAGCGTTTGCAGTTCGGCACGCTGTTCTTTCGTGGCTTGACGCCACTTGGGACCCACAGCCGTTCTGGTCATGCGTTCAAAATCGACGACGGGCATCACGAGTTCGTCGACAAACTTCTTGACCTTTTGAGCATCCCCTGAGGCAAGTTCGCTGTCGGTTTTAATGGCATTGAGAATATTGTTGCTGATTTCCAAAATCCACTGATCAGGATCGCCCGTTGCATCGGCTGCTGCCATTGCCCAAGGCGTGACACTTGCCAAAACCAAACTTCCCGCAACTGCAATCATTTCACGACGTGTCAACATCATTTTCTCCCGTTCCAATTGTTCGGACTTACTTTACCGGCTCCTGCGGGACATCATCCTCTTCGTCTTCGAATTCGTCTTTGGGGAATTCAAACGGAGGATTGCCGTCCCAAACGGCATTGTTTCGCATCGACAAGAAGCCCTCTCGAGCCATCACGTACGGATCGACTGCATCTTTGAGCAAATCGGTTGCCGGCAACAAACGTGCACGCGTATCCAACCCGTAAAGCCCCCACATGCCCCATTCGATCCAGCCGCCGTCGGTATACGTTTGCGGTTGGCTCAAATAGTCCACACCAAGGCCTGCCGTATCGCGTACGGTCGAGGGTCCCAAAAAGGGAATCACGAAATAGGGACCGCTCGGCACACCCCAAACGGCAAGCGTCTGCCCGAAGTCTTCGTTGCGTACGGGCTGACCTCCGGCGGTACCGGCCACATCAAACATGCCGCCTACCCCCAAAGTCGTGTTGATCAAAAAGCGAAAGAGACTCACCAACGCACCTTCGCCCTTACCCTGCAGGGCATTGTTCATCACATTGGAAGGCTCTCCCAAATTGACGTAAATGTTGGAAATTCGATCGCGGGCAAATTGCGGCATCACCGCTTCATAGCCCTTGGCGACCGGACGCAACACATACGTATCGACCGTATTGTTAAAGGCAAACGTGTGGCGATTCATCGTTTCCCACGGATCGGAAGGATCGCTTCCGGACCCTTCAGGAATTTGAGCGCAACCGCCCAACATCAGTGCGGAAACACAAAGTGCGCTTAAACCGATTTGTCTCAACGACTTCATTTAAATTTTTTCCCTTTGTCGTATTTTGGCTTTGTCGTTCAATGCTTATTTATCGCCGCCTTTTTCAGCGAACTGATAGAGGAACTGACTGATCAGGCTTTCCAAAACCAGTGCGGACTGTGTCTGCTCGATCTTGCTGCCCTGTTTCAAATCCGCGTCATCGCCGCCGGCAGAAATCCCGATATATTGTTCGCCCAACAGGCCCGAAGTCAAAATATTGGCGGAACTGTCGGCCGGAAACTTGAATTGATCGTCCAAATCCATCATCACCTTGGCCTGAAAGGTTTCCTGATCAAAACTGATGGACTTGACGCGACCGACCACGACCCCGGCACTTTTCACCGGAGCACGGGGCTTGAGACCGCCGATATTGTCGAAGTTGGCACTGACCTCATAGGTGTGGGTGCTAAAACTGAAATTGCCCAAATTGGCTGCCTGCATCGACACAAACAGTAAAGCAACGAACCCCAACAAGACAAACAGTCCGACGGAAAATTCCAAAACCTTGCGTTGCATGTTTATTTCTCAATCACGTTAAATAGACGAAAACATAAAGGCCGTCATGATAAAGTCAAGTCCCAAAACCAAAAGCGAACTGACCACGACGGTGCGCGTTGTCGCACGAGAAACTCCCTCGGGCGTCGGACGTGCGCTGTAACCCTGGAAAAGCGCAATCAAACCGACCGTAATGCCGAAGACGATCGACTTCCAGATGCTGTTGACCACATCGACGTAGAAGTCCACGCCGTCTTGCATCTGAGACCAGAAAGCACCGTTATCCGTTCCGATCAACCCGACGCCGACAATCCAAGCACCGATAATGCCGATTGCCGAAAAAATCAATGTCAGGATCGGCATGGAAATGGCCACACCCAAAAAGCGCGGCGCCACAATGCGTCGGATAGGATCAACCCCCATCATTTCCATCGCAGCCAACTGTTCCCCTGCACGCATCAAACCGATTTCGGCAGTCAGCGACGTCCCGGCTCGCCCGGCAAACAAAAGCGCCGTCACAACAGGGCTGAGCTCTCGCAAAAGGGAAACTGCCACCAACACGCCCAAAGCTTGTTCACTGCCGTAGCGCACCAAAATGTAGTATCCCTGAAGCCCGATGACGAACCCCACGAAAAGGCCCGAAACCGAAATGATGATCAGAGAATAGTTACCGATAAAGTGCGTTTGCTGAACGATCAGGTAAAAACGCGTCAAAGCCGCAGGAACACAACGGAAAACCTGCAAAGCAAACAGCGTCAATCGACCGATGGCACAAATTTGCTTGATGGCATAGTGCCCGAGCGAGGCAATCATTTGATAGAGAAAGCTTGTCATTTGACCTCGACTCCGAAATCTTCGGCAATCGTGCATGCCGGATAATGGAAACGCACGGGCCCGTCGGGCTGAGCATCCAGGAACTGACGCACATACGGATCTTGCGAGGCCGACAGTGCTTCGGGCGTACCTTGTGCGGAAATACGCCCGGCATTGATCATGTAAACATAGTCGGCAATAGCAAACGTTTCGGCAACGTCATGCGTCACGATAATGGCCGTGGCTCCCAAAGCATCGTTTAAGCGGCGAATCAACTGAGCGGTCACGCCCATCGAGATGGGATCAAGCCCGGCAAAAGGTTCGTCATACATGATGAGTGCCGGATCCAATGCGATGGCGCGAGCCAAAGCCACGCGGCGAGCCATACCGCCCGAAATGTCCGAAGGCATCAAACCGGCCGCACCGCGCAAACCGACGGCGTTTAATTTCATCAACACCAAGTCACGAATCGTTTCTTCGTCCAAATCGGTCTGCTCGCGCAAAGGAAAGGCCACATTTTCAAATACCGACATATCGGTAAAAAGAGCCCCGAACTGAAACAGCATTCCCATGCGGCGGCGAATGGCATAAAGCGACTTCTCATCGGCAGCATGCACTTCTTTACCGTCCAACAGAATCTTGCCTTTTTGAGGACTGATCAACCCGCCGATAAGCTTTAGCAGCGTGGTTTTACCCATGCCCGAACCGCCCATAATGGCCACAACCTGTCCGCGACCGAACGACAGCGTCACATCATCGAGAATGATGCGACTGCCGTAACTAAACGTCACGTCCTGAATCTGCAAAAATGCATCGGTCAAAGCCATCGGATGTCTCTCAAAATAAGTTGAACGCTCACTTCTGAATGATCGTTCAGAAATGAGAACAGTCTCCTATTATGCCACTTTTTCGCAACAGTTTACCTACGGGAAAACTTATAGAAGAGCATCGCTCGGAGCAAATCTCACAAATCTTGCCACCCCAAGCTCTTTTAAGCGAACGTCGTCTTGCGGCACCAATTCGAAACAAGCTGCCAAAGCTTCGGGAACAAGTTCGGCACGACGCGTCGTCAAATTAATGTAATTCCATTCCGTTGCCGCCACACAGCAGATCTTGGCGCCGTTTTTCATCACATAGCGGCGCAAACTCGCAGGACCGGCCAAGCTCTGCACCCACGTATAAACCGTGATCTCGTCGCCCAGTTTGCAAGATCGCAAATATTCGACCCAATGTTCGCGCGCCACCCAAGCGCCGTTTCCCTCTTGGAAATAACGCTCCGTGGGCCAGCCGTTTTCAGCCGAAGCGTGGCGCGCCGCCTCTTCCATCCAACGCAAGTACACGCGATTGTTGACGTGTTCCAACTCGTCGAGATCGCTTTGCTGTACCGTAAAAACTTTCGTCACGATTGCAGGCATTTCTTTTCCTCGGTTGTATCGCAATTCCTTTAGGCAACGACAGCTTGCGCCTGCTCGGCAACTTGCGCCTTGGCAACGGTCGTATCAAGCAGCGGCGGCATAGGATCGGCCACCCCCATCACGGCCGACATATCGGCACTCACCGTACGACACAACGTATGGCGATCGTCTCCCTTTCGCGGTGCCAAAATCGTGATTTCCACCGTCAAATCGGGCATCGTCACCACGTGCCACAAACATTCGAACAAACCGGTGTCGCCCACATAGGCAGCTTTGACTGCAATTTCGCCGCCCGACTTATATTGCAAAACAACCGGCACCACATCGGCCTGAGTACGCACAGCCGCTTCCATCAAATTGGCGTGCAACTTCAACAATTTCGTACCGTCGGAAGTCGTCCCTTCCGGAAACATCAAAAGATTTTTGCCGTCTTTGAGCGCTTGTTGCATCCCTTGACCGATACCGATTAAAGCGCGTTTGTTACCGCGCTCGATAAAGATTGTGCCCACGTGCTTGGCGATGACGCCGAAAACCGGCCATTTGGCGATCTCAGCCTTAGCCACGAAGCCCGAAGGCAAAACGGAGTCAAGCGCAAAAATATCCAAAAACGACACATGATTGGACAAAATCAATCGACCGGTCTTACCCGGCGTAATGCCGGTGTCGTGTGCGGCTTTCTCTTCCAATCGACCGTTGACTTTGACCTTGACGCCCAACCAGCGCAAAAGTCTTCCCGCCCAACGACGAATCACACGCCCGCGCGATTCCGGTCCCTGAAAAGGAAAAACAAAGGCGATAATCACCAAGCAGCAGATCGTATAAATAAAGACGGCTAAGAAACGGGCCGCTCCTACAATTGTTCTCATGTTTTATTTCTCTGTATTTTCGTTTTGCGCAACTGCGTCCAAGCTTTCTTCTTGCGGCGGTCTGACGGGTTGTCCCTCGTTAAACCACTGTTGCAAAATGACTGCTGCCGCCAAATCGTCAATCGGCCCATCATCTTCGTCAGCGTCCACCGCCACCGACGAATAACGTTCGTCGACCACGTTGACCGGTAAGGCAAACCGCCCTTCGAGCTGACGCGCAAACCGCAAGGCTTTGAACGTCACTTTCTCGTGATGCCCGTCGCTGTGACGCGGCACGCCCACAATCAAAGCGCCGGGTTGCCACTCTTCGATCAACTTTTGGATTTGGCCCCATTTCGTCTTATTGGTGCGCGCATCCACAATGGTCAAAGCTTTGGCACTTTGCGTAATACCGTTACCCAAAGCAACGCCGATGCGTACTTCGCCGAAATCAAACCCTAATACGATATCCATCTGTCAAATTTGGAGCAGGAAGAAAAGAGGAATATTTTACCGCTGCAACCCTTGTGTTTTACAGTCCGACCATCACTCAAAACGATTAAGCGTGACCTGCCTGTGTCAAGTTTGCGAAAGCGCCGCAAGCCTCGGCCGTCTTCGTATCGTCGAGCCCGACCAAAGCCATTGCCGCATCGTAACGGTCTTCCACAGGCAAAGAAAAAATCACTCTGGGATCGGCTGGTGCCACCAACCAGGCTTGTTTGTCCAACTCTTCTTCAAGTTGCCCCGGCACCCAAGCCGCGCAACCCAGAACGATTTCAAAGTCTTGAGGGCCTTCGCCGCGCGCACAAGCAAAAACGATGTCGGGAGAAACGGTCACGGCAATGCGCTTGCCTTTATAGATGGTGACTTCCCACTTTTGCCCAGCATCGGGCGAGTGCAAAATATAGCCGTGCGTGGTCTGCACGGGACCGCCCCAACCGATCATGGTTTGCTCAAGGTTGTCCCCGATCGGATCCTCGATGCCGAGCTGTCGATACACCTCTTGCAACGATACGCCGGCCGTACGATTAACCACCATGCCGATCGAGCCTTGTTCGGCACCGTGTCCTGCAATAAAAACAACAGTGTGCTCAAATGCCGGATCCTTCATATTGGGAGCGGCAACAAGAAATTTCCCGGTTAAGTTTTCCATCCCGACTCTTTTTCCTCCTGACGCGCGATGACAAAAAATGCTCTGACAATCGCATCATTTTAATTCGCCGATTGAAAAAACTTCGCCGAAACTTAATTTTTTGCAAATGTACACGTTTCCATTCACTCGTCTCTGCGCTAGAGTTCGCGTGTCGCTTTCGATTCCGAAAGCTGTCTGCTCTTTGTTGCGAGGCCGATGATGGTTGAAAACGTTTTGGAAAAACTGTGTGCTCTATTTGATGCGGGCAATGCCCGTTACCGTGTCGTACATCACCCGGCTTGCGAGCGCTCGAGTGCTTCGGTTGCAGAAGTTCGCGGCACCGAGCTCGGCCAAGGTGCCAAAGCTTTGGTGTGCATGGCCAAAGGCAACGGCATCAAACAATACGTTTTGGCGGTCCTGCCTGCCGACAAACAGGCAGATTTGAAAAAACTTGCACAAACACTCGGCGCCAATCGTGCCGGACTGGCCAGTCCCGACGAAGTCATGGAGTTGACGGGATGCATCTTGGGCGCCGTTCCGCCCGTGGCATTTCATGAAAAACTTTTGAATGTGGCCGACCCCACACTCTTTACCCGCTATGAAGAAATCGCCTTCAATGCCGGACATCGCGATACTTCGATCATCATCAATACCGAAGACTTCCATCGCATTGTTCAACCGCGTGAAATCGACTTTTTGAGAAGTTCGGAAGAATAACAAAAATAATTTTTAGAGAGACCCCACTATCATGCAACACATTGATTTTTCACTAATTTTGAGTTCCGCTCTGACCCCGATTACTTTGATTTCCGGCGTCGGCCTTTTGTTAATGACCATGTCGGCGCGCTACGCCCATACGGCCGAACGCGTTCGCCAGTTACTCAAAACCAAAGTCATGACGGCCGATCCGAGTCCGGAATTGCGCGACTCGATCCGCTTAATCTATCACCGCGCCGAACTTTTGCGCAAAGCCATTTTGTTTGTGGTTTTGTCTGCAGCCTGCTCCGGCTTGTTGGTGTTGACGAGCACGGTTGAAGCTATCTTCGGGCTTGATCTCGATACGGCCAAGCACATCTTCTTATTGGCTTCGGTGGGGCTTATCGTGATTTCGACGATCTTCTTCTCGCTAGAAGTCAACATCAGTTTGAAAGCGCTCGGCATGTCGGTACATAAGCACCTTGGCGAATAAAACAAAATGCCGCAAAAAAACGCCCGCACAAACCGAATCGTGCGGGCGTTTTGCTTACATCAAGGCGTCTTAGGACTTCGTCTTGGTGAGCTTGTCCCTGAGCTCTTCCACCACTTCGGGCTTGTCGCGCAAATAGGCAGACATGTCAAACTTCTTGCGGAAAGCCGCCACTTCCGGGTGGCTGTCTTGCAACAGTTCCTGCAACCCTTTTAACGTATTGACGCGAACGATTTCGCGATAGTCGGCGGCAGGCGCTTCTGCCGATGCCGCTTTCGCGGTTTTGGCTTTTGTCGTCCTCGTTGTCTTGGACTTGGTCGCAACAACTTCTTGTACGGGTGTCTCGGCCGGCTTCGTAGCTTTTCTCACACGCGTCTTCTTGGGAGCTTCGGGCGTTTTTTCGACCGACTCGACCACCGCGGGAGTCGGTGCCGTTTTTTCCTCTACGGCAACCGCAGGCTTGTTTGCAACGGTTTTGCGAACTCGCGGCTTGGCAGGCGTTGCACGCTTTTTGGCCACGGGCTTTTCTTCGGCTACGGGTGCGGAGGCTTCTTTCACTTCCTTTACCTCGGCTTTGGCTTCTTTCGTCTTGGTAACTTTGGCTGCTTTGGTCGTTGCCTTTTTCACGCCGACTGTCTTTGCCACCTTGGGCTTGGCGGCACGCTGCTTTGCTTTAGGCGCGGTTTCGGCCTTGGTTTCGTCAAAGAGCGCATCTACGTCGATTTCGACTTGAGGCTCAATACGCGAAGTGTCTGCGGAGACCGTAGCGGTAAAATCGTCGGGTGCCACAGCCTTTTGGGTAGCGGTTTTACCGACAGGACGTTTACGCTGCTTGGCGGGAGTTTGCTGAGACTGAGGCGGCGTTGGATCCGGTTCCTCGGCTTGTTTATTGGAGCGGTAGGTCGTCCACTGGTAGTTGAGCACCTCGCGATCTTTCGCGGCGCGCTTTTGAGCAAACCATTCGAAAATGGCTCGAATCTTCTGAAAGAACATAGACTCTCCTCTCGCGATTCATTTGCCGACAAAACAAAAACAAATCGCGGATAGGCGCACACAAATTCGTCGAAAAGCGCAACCGTATGTCCGTGCGCGCGCTGTGATCGGAGAATAAACACAAACAAGAAGCATTTATTCCCTAAAAAGTTTTCAAAACGTTACGCTTTTACGGAGTTTACACCGCCAAGAGCGCCAAGCTCCAAAAAACTCAGAGAAGACCCCTGTCGAGCGCCTCGTCCAACCAATCGGTGTCTACACCTTGCGTCACATGCACCGATACGCGAAGACCTTTGGCACTTAAACGATGCGCTAAGTCGTATGCCGCCGCCTGACCGACAAAGCATGCATCGTTGTCGGCAAAAATATTGACCGTTTCGACTCCTGCGGGCACTTTCTCAATGTTTTTCATATTGACGCAACCCAACGTCGCCCATGTCGGCTTTCCTGTTATTTTTGCCACGGCCATGGCGGTTTCAATACCTTCGGCCAGATTAAGCGTATCCGTCACCTTACCGCCCAACTGCACGCAAGCGCCGCGCACGCCCCCCGGCATCAATTTTTTGACTTTGTCTACGGGCGCTTTTTTACCGTCCTCGGTCAAATAAGTGCGATGCAAATTGACAATACACCCCGTCCGATCGACAACGCGAGAGAGCATTGCCGGGAAAAACACTTCTTGGCCGTCGTCGCTACGATAGGCCAGCTTTTTGTGATACCGAATTTCGTAGCCTGCCATTTTGGGATCGAGTCCTCGCCCCCTCAGGTACTTGTATACGGGATCGTCCTTACGAATCGGCTCGGCCTGCGCCCAAAGCTCGGTCATCTCAAGGCGTTGACGTTTTTCAATCGAAGCTTTTTGATCGATATCCTCTCGGACCTCTTTGGGTATCGGATTCGTCGCTTTGCCTTTAACGACTTCAATGCCGCAAAACCTTTCGATGACTTCGAGTGTATCGACAAAGTTGTAACCGGAATATTTGCTCACCAAAGCAAAGCCGTCCCCAGGACCGCACTGTCGACAGAAGTAATTGCCGCGACCGTGTTTGTCGTCAAATACGAAGCGATCCTTGCCGCCGCACAAAGGGCAGGCCCGTGCTTTGCCGTCTACCAACTGCGCATCGATGCCAATGCTGACAAAAATCTCGTGCCATCGCCCGTTTGCCGCTGCGCAAGCACGACGCACCCGTTCTTTAAAACCGAACTGTCCCATACCGACTCCGCCGTCAGCGCCAGTCGATGTTGTCGCGATCCTTCCACGGATCAATCGTCACGTCCAAGGAACGCACCACTCCATTGACATCAAACTGAGGCCAAACGGCCATATCGAAGCCGCCGTTATCACGGAAACGGTACATCCAGGCATGTTCGTTAACCAAATGGAAAGTGTACTTTTCGGCGCATCGTCCCCACAAAGCCCACACGTCGGCTTCGGTCGACTCACCGATTTTGATCATCGGAAAATACTTTTCCTGCAAGCCCTGTTCTCGCGCCACAACCTTATGTTCGCCGTCCATGAAAAGCCACCAAACTTCTTGCCCGAAAGGCTGAGCCGAATAAGTCCAACGTACCGTGCCGTCACTCATCGGCGTCTTGGCCTGAGGCTCCCCCAATTCGGCCAAGACGCTTTCTTCGCTTTGACCCATATCGATCAACTGCGGGTGCGCACAACCCGTCAAAACGGCAATAAGGGCCGCGGCGCCGAACCACAAGAAACTTTTCGCATATCCGATCATCTTCTTATTCCCCAAAAAAATTGTTTTTTGCTTTTTTTCAGTGTACTGCAAAAAAATGGGGACCGATTGCTCGATCCCCGATTTTTACCTTAAGCAGTATTTTCTTACAGCTTGTCAAGATGGTGCTCGACGGCAAAAACGGCAGCTTGCACGCGACTCTTGATGTTGAGCTTGCGCAAGACGCTTTGCACATGAACCTTCACGGTCGATTCGGCCAAATCGAGTGCACGAGCAATTTCTTTATTGGAAACGCCGCGAGCCAACCAAGCCAGCGTCTGACGTTCGCGCGGCGTTAAAGATTCCACATCGGGAGCCATGGCGGCCGGTGCATGGAAATTGTCGCGACGCAACTTCATCACGAGCTTGCTGGTCATTTCGGGAGAAATAACAGAGTCGCCGTTGACGGCATGGCGAATGCTTTGCAGCAAAAAGTCTGCATCGATCTTTTTGAGCAAATAACCGCGAGCGCCCAAACGCATACATTCGGCCAAATCGTCGCCGTCTTCGCTCACGGTGAGCATTAAAACGGCCATGTTGGGATCGTAGCCCAAAATCTGAGCCAAGGCTTCATGCCCGTTCATGGTAGGCATATCAAGATCAAGCAAAACCAAATCGGGGCGGACCTGTTCGACGAGCTTCACGCCCTCCAAACCGTCGGCCGCTTCGCCCACAATTTCAAAATCGTTTTGACGCGATAACAATGCCTTCAAGCCGCTGCGAAACAACGTATGGTCGTCAACCAAAACGATACGAATCTTGCGGTTGAGGTCTTGGGGTTCGACGTTCATCATTCTGTCGTCCTAGAAAATGGATTCTCGGGGCTTTCGCAAAGCGTTTGCGTTAAGCAAACGCAAACGCTCTTTTTACACACTGCGATATCGACCGATTAAGCGTGAGCCTGATCGGCGGGCTGTTCGCCGGCAGCAGCCTGTTCCTGCTGTGCCTGCTTTTGAGCAAGGCGCTGCTGATACAAAGCTTCGAAGTTGACTTCGGGCAAGTGTACGGGCGGCAAACCGGTACGATTGATCAAGTCGGCCAAATTGGCGCGCAGGTACGGGTAGCAGATGTTGGGGCACACGACGTTGGCAATGTGCTGAACGCCTTCTGCCGGGATGTTGCGCATTTCGAAGATACCGGCCTGCTTGCCTTCGACCAAGAACATGGCGCGATCCTTCACGGACACGGTGATGGTGCCGCGCACAACGACTTCATAGGTATTTTCCACGGGCAAAGCACGATTGGAAACTTCGAACTGAATGTCGACATTGGGCTGTTCGTCGGGCGCCTGCATAAAGATTTCGGGCGCGTTGGGCATTTCGAGCGATGCGTCCTTCAGGTAGCAACGAACGAGTTGGAAAAACGGATCGGCGTTCTGCTGAGCCTGTTCCGGAGCCTGTGCATTCTGATTTTCTTCAGCCATTTGTATATTTTCCGTAAAAAAGGGATTAAAAAACGTTACAGTGAAAACCTTTACTCGACGACATTATCGAGTGAAGGGAAGCGAAGCGCGTCGCCAGGCGTTCAAGCCGCCCTGCAAAATGTACACCTCTTTGAAACCCAAGCCGCGCAACAAGGGGCTGGCCATACGGGAACGACGCCCGTCTTCGTCGACCAAAAGCACCGGCTTGGTTTTGTCAATCTTTTCGAATTCATGATGAATGCGATCGGCCGGGATATTCACCGAGCGAGCGATACATTCCTTCTTGAAATCCTTGGGGTTGCGCAGATCGACGATCTGAGCGCCCTTGTGGTTGATAAGTTCGGTAGCCGAGCTGTTGTCGATTTCCGGGCCATAGCGACGCTTGGCAATATAGGGCGAAATCAACGTCACGGCACACACTAAAATGATGGCAAGCAACAAGATGTTGTCAATCAAAAATTGCGACACGATACGTTTCCAACTTAAGTCTATGTAAACAACTCTCACAAGTGTTCTTGTTCGAGTCAATCCAAGCATTATAGAATGTTGAGATTATTTGCACGTTGATTTTTTCAATAATTCGATCAACCCTTTTGTTTTCCCCTTCATCGAGGATGTCTAACCGATTTCGATACATGCTTTGCTCGGCGGCCGTTTCGGTTGCCATAGTCTCGGTCGCACTGCCTGCGCCCGAGGCCTTTGCGCAGACAAAATCGGCCAAAGAAAAAAGTTCTCTGCAAAAGGAGCAACGCAACATCAAGGGGCAAATCTCCACAATTAAAAAAGACATTTCGCAGAAAGAAAAGCGCGTTGACAATGCCAACAGCGCCTTGCGAGAGTCTGAAAAAGCCATTTCCAGCAGCAATCGCACGCTCAAAGAATTGGGCGAAAAGAAGACTGCCGTCGAAAATCAGCTCTCCGACTTAAAGCGCGAAGCCGACATCGTCAACATGCATGTCGATGAGGCCGAAGATTTGGTGAGCGTCATCAGTCAAGCACAATTCGCCAATTCCAGACGTCACCCGTGGCAAGCCGCCATCTCGGGAAAAAATCCCAACGACATTACGCGTATGTCGGCCATCTTAAGTTACATGGCCCGAGAACAGGATCGTACGATTGACAACTTGGCCAATCGACGCAAAAACATCGAGGCCGTGACTGAAAAAACCAACGCGACGCAAAAAGAATTGGTCAAAATCGAGTCAGACGAACAACAAAATCGCAAAAAACTCGAACAGGAAAAGTCTCGTCGCGAAGTGGCGCTCAACGAACTGAAAAAAGAACTCAACACCCAACGCGAGCGTTATGAGCAGTTGGTGAAAAACGACAAACAGTTGACCAACCTCATTGCCAGCATCGACAAGCAAATTGCCGCTGCCCAAGCCGCAGCCAAGGAAAGAGCCCGAAAAGAAGCCGCCGCTCGCAAAAAAGCCGAGGAGCAACGTCGCAAAAAAGACACAGCCAAATCGACAACAAAAACGCCGACCAAGGATTCTCGTCCGACCGCTCAGGCACCGATTTCGGGCGATTTCGGCAAATTGCGCGGCAAGCTCACCATGCCGACCCGCGGCCAAGTTGTGGCGCGTTTTGGGCAAAAACGTGAGGGAGCCGCCTCCGATCTTTCTTGGCGCGGCTTGTTGATTCGTGCCAAGCAAGGCCAAAACGTGGTGGCAACCGCTGCCGGAACCGTTGTTTTTTCCGACTGGATGCGCGGCTTCGGCAACTTGTTGATTCTCGATCACGGCTCCAACTACCTGTCGGTTTACGCCAACAACGAAACGCTTTATAAATCGGTCGGCCAGGCCGTGAAACAAGGTGAAACGATTGCCAGTGTCGGTCAGTCGGGCGGCGAGGACTCTCCTGGCCTATACTTTGAACTTCGCTATAAAGGCAAGCCCTTTGATCCTGCTCGATGGATTGCCAAAAACTAATTTTTCGAAACGCCTATGAAACATTTGTCTCGTGTTGCGGCACTGATGGCCGCCAGTTTTTCTGCCGGATTGATCCTGTCGGTAAGCATTGCCGCTTCGGCCGACGAAGACGATCCGCACAAACTGCCCTTGGAAGATATCGAGCTTTTTGCCGACGTTTTCGGCTCAATTAAAAACTACTATGTCGATGAAGTTTCCGACAGCAAGCTCATTGAAAATGCCATCAAAGGCATGGTCGAAGGACTCGATCCGCATTCGTCCTATCTCGATTTCAAAGCTTTCCAAGACATGGAGGAAAGCACGATGGGCGAATTCGGGGGCTTGGGAATCGAAGTGACCAAGGATCCTTCGGGCGTGCGCGTGATTTCTCCCATTGACGATACGCCGGCAGCCCGTGCCGGTGTCATGGCAGGCGACTTGATCATCAAAATCGACGACAAGTCCACGGCCGACTTGAGCCTGAACGAAAACGTCAAACTCATGCGCGGCAAGCCCAAGACTTCCATTGTCTTGACGATTGCCCGCAAGGGTGTTGCCAAACCCGTCGTCATCAAGCTCATGCGCGACATCATCAAGATTCGCTCGGTCAAGTCCAAAGCGTTGCCCGAGGGCTTAGGCTACATCCGTATTTCTCAATTCCAGGAAAGAACGGCAACAGACGTCGCGCAAGCGATTGAAGATCTCAACGCCAAAAAGCATGTCAAAGGCATCGTTTTGGATCTGCGCAACAATCCGGGAGGTCTCTTGAATGCCGCTATCGGTGTTTCTGCAGCTTTCCTGCCTAAGGACGAGCTCGTCGTGTCTACGCGCGGTCGCAATGCCGAAGACGAGCGCAAATTCACGGCAAGTCTTTCCGACTACGCCACGTCCAAAGGCTACAAGGACAATATCGCCACATTGCCTGCCGTTGCAAAAACGGTTCCCGTCGTCGTTTTGATCAATTCGGCTTCGGCCTCGGCTTCCGAAATCGTGGCGGGCGCCCTGCAAGACCATAAACGCGCCGTCATCATGGGCACACGCTCTTTCGGCAAGGGTAGCGTTCAGACGATCATGCCCTTGCGCATGCACAAGGACGAGACGACCGGTATCAAGATTACGACGGCTCGCTACTACACGCCCTCGGGTCGAACCATTCAAGCCAAGGGAATTACGCCCGACATTGCCGTCGACGACACGCCTGAAGGCAACTACCCGTCCTTTACCGTGCGAGAAGCCGACTTGGCTCACCACATCGAAGTCGATGACAAAGATGCCAAGGGCAAGAAAACCGACAAAAAGCGCGAGGCCGACGACTTCGATGCAATGAGCGAGGAAGACGCCAAGATGCCGACATTGCGTTATGTCTTCGGTGACGAAAAAGACTTCCCGTTGCAACAAGCTCAAGCTCAGCTTCTGGGTAAAAAAGTCATTACGCACGAAGAAACGCAAGCCAAATTAAAGGCTCAGCGTGAAAAGGAAAAGGCTGAAAAGGACAAAGCCGACAAAGCCCAAACCAAAAAGAACGGGAGCAACAAGTAAATGACGACAGCCGATCTCACCGGCCGCTACTCCCGCCATAAGCTGTTGCGGGAGTTGGGCGATGCCGGTCAAGCACGTATTGAAAAGACGCGATTTTTGGTGATCGGCGCCGGCGGCGTCGGTTGCCCTGCCGCATTGTGTTTGGCCGAAGCCGGTGTGGCCGGCATCACGATTGTCGATGCCGATGCGGCCGACGTCACCAATTTGCCGCGCCAAATCCTGCACACGCCCGCGCGCGTGGGCATGAACAAAGCACAAAGCGCAAAGATTGCGCTCTACGACCTCAACCCCGATGTTGCGGTCACGGCCGTCGATCGTTGGGCCGACGATGCGCTTTTAGCCGAACTCGTCCGAGACGTCGACATTGTTTTGGATTGCTCGGACAACTTCAAAACGCGTCACGCCGTCAATCGTGCGGCACACGCAGCCAAAAAACCGCTGATCGTCGCTTCCAGCGTTCGCTTCAGTTTGCAGATTGCATTCTTTGACTTTTCCACACACGACGCGCCCTGCTACCAGTGCACGTTCCCGGAAGACGAAGAAGTCGACGTCAAGGCCGCCGCAACCGGTGTTTTTGCACCGGTCACCGGCATTTCGGGCATGATCGCCGCCGGAGAAGCGCTCAAGTTTGCCGCCGGCACCCGCTCGTTGGCAGGCAAACTCTTGGTGATCGACACCTTGAATTGGAGTACGGACATCTTCGGATTAAGTCCCGATCCCGATTGCCCCGTTTGCCACGAGAATCGTTGACGGCTTACTGCAAGCGTCCCCAGTACAGCGTAATGGCTTCGCCCTCGCCGAAGGTTCGCCCCGCCACCAAATAAATCGGGCCGATCCAACTGTCGGTCGCAACAAAGACGCTTGCAGCCTGCAACCAACTCTTGCCGCGTCCCCAAGTTTGAGCGTAATCGGCTTCATCCCAGGCACGCCCCGTTTCATATGTCGCCCCAACATACACGGGCATTCGCATTTCGCGCATCACACGACTGACATCGTGATAGACCATGGCTCTGGCCATATTCATGCGGTTGCCCGAAAAGCGCCCGTAGGCCGAGCCCGAAAGGTTGAAAACCCCGCCCATATTGAAGTTGCCCGCCTGCGGTGCCTTACCGGCTTTGGCAGACAACAGCAATGTCGTGTTTTGTCCCAAAGGCACCGGCAGCGATGCCTTCACGGAATAGAGCGTACCGTTGATTTCGCTCATATTCTGCTGACTCGGATCGAACGTGTGATAGGCCTGGGCTTCGAGGGCAAAGCCCGATCTCGGAAAGCTGGGATTGTCCAACGTATCGATTTCAATCCCAAGCCCCGTATACACGGCCTGGGCTCGCGCACCCTGATCGAAAAGGCCGATTTCCATGTTCGAGCGACTGTCCAACCAACCGCCGTTGAGCTCGATGTGTCCGATGCGTCCGATCTCATAACCCAACGACAGGCTGACATCCAAACTTTCATTGCGATAGCGTGCAATCGGATCGTTTTGTTGCGCGATATAAACGTCAAAGGGTTCCCATTCATAACTCACGGCTGGCTTCACAAACCAATTGCTGGCAGCCCCCAAAGGCTGGTACCACTCGGTGGCCAAACGCTTGATTTCGCCGATTTGAATTTCATTGCGCCATTGTGCGCCCCAGCTGTTGAGCCAACCCCAGGTATGCGCCAAGAGCACGTTAAAGGTATTGGAGCTTTTAAAGTCCGTTTGGACGTTGCCGCCGATACGAAACGACGAGTAACCCCACTCTTTTTCCGTGGGTTCGAACACCAATACTTCGGTGCCGCGGGGACCGGGCTCAAAATGAAACGGAACGCTTTGAAAGTCGCCCATCGCCCATACGTCGCGCGCCGCCTCTTCGATCTGGTCGTTGGTCACGGGCTGCGTCGTATCAATATCGATTTCGGCCACTACGCGCTTGGGGTTGACGGTTTTAAGCCCTCGAACCTCGACTTCGGCAACTTTGTGAACATTGTCGGACTTGGAAATTTCCGCACGCGCCTGTAGCCATTGTCGGTACTCTTTTTCCGGAACGGCAAAAGCCGCAAATTTATCTTTATGCCCCATCACGGCGCGATAGCCGAGTTCGATGATGTCTTTGGAGCGTCTGAAGTCGCCTGCCGTCAACTCGCCCAAATCGGGTTCCAGATAGATGTCTTTGTCCGTCAACAGGCTCTTGGAGTGCCGTACGTTTTGCTCCGTTAAAAGATTCACCATCTGCCCCATAATGCCCACGACATTATTGAGCTTGTCTCGCTTCATCAAGGGAGTTCCGACATTGATGGCTACAACGATATCGGCGCCCATTTCTCTGGCTTGCGCTACAGGAAGATTATCCACCAGCCCGCCGTCGACAAGCATATGCCCTCGATATTCGACCGGTGCAAAAGCACCGGGAATCGACATCGAAGCACGCATGGCCAATGTCAGCGTAATGTCCTTGGACAAAACCACTCGTTCTCCGTTTTCCAAGTCGGTAGCCATCGCCGCAAAAGGAATTGAGAGTTGTGTCAGGTCGTTTATCGAGTTAAACGGTTGATTGGATCGTGACAAGAACATGTCGAGCTCTTGCGAAGGCACTACTTCGGAGGGCAGTTTAAAACCCAAGGCACCCCAACCGAACTCGACAGCGGAATATCCCTTGCGATCGTCGACTTTTTCTCGCCAGGAAAGTCTTTTGCGATCGGGACGGGGCGCAAACATCTTTCCCCAGTCCACACCAAGTGTGATTTTCTCGATCCGATTTGCACTCAACCCCGCAGCGTAAGCACCTCCGACCATCGCCCCCATGCTTGTCGCCGTCACCACATCAAAGGGAATTCTCAATTCTTCAAAGGCTTTCAATGCCCCGATATGGGCAAAGCCTCGAGCTCCGCCGCCCGACAATACCAAACCCACACGAGGACGTGCACTGTCCGTGTCTTTTGTGATCGGTGCAGTCGATGCCGAAACATTTGTTGTCACCAAGGCAACGATACAAACGCCGATAGAAGTGAAAACTCTCTGAAACATAACCATGCATACAAGCGTTCGTTGAAGAGAACATCACCGAGTTTAACGCCTTGGAAAGCACAAAAAAACGGTCAATCGACAAAATTGCTTTTCGCCCCGCGTGTTTTGCCTTAAAATGACCGCAATATTTCGCAAATAATGAAAAGCGAGGGGTTGTTTTGCGCAAATGATCTGCAAACCGACTTCTTTCACCAAAACCCAACATACGAAGGATCGTGTCCGATGCCGATGATTGAAATTAAGAACGTGAGCAAGTGGTACGGCTCATTTCAGGTTCTGAAAAACTGCTCCACCTCTGTTGAAAAAGGCGAAGTGGTAGTGGTTTGCGGCCCGTCGGGCTCGGGCAAATCCACTTTAATCAAGACGGTCAATGCTCTTGAACCTTTCCAGCAAGGCGATATTCTCGTTGACGGCGTCAGTGTGGGCGATCCCAAGACCGACTTGCCGAAGTTGCGCTCTCACGTCGGCATGGTGTTTCAGCACTTCGAACTCTTCCCGCACTTGAGCATCACCGACAATTTGACTCTGGCGCAAATGAAGGTATTGGGTCGCAGCCGTGAAGAAGCAACCGAACGCGGCTTGCAACTTCTCGATCGCGTGGGTCTTTTAAAACATGCTCCCAAGTTCCCGGGACAGCTCTCGGGCGGTCAGCAGCAGCGTGTGGCCATTGCCCGCGCCTTGGCCATGGATCCGGTTTGCATGTTGTTTGACGAACCGACTTCGGCTCTCGACCCCGAAATGATTAACGAAGTGCTGGACGTGATGGTCAGCCTTGCTAAGGAAGGCATGACCATGATGGTGGTCACGCACGAAATGGGCTTTGCCCGCAAGGTGGCCGATCGCGTGATCTTCATGGAAGCCGGCGAAATCCTCGAAGACGCGAGCAAAGACGAATTCTTCAGCTCCCCGCGTTGCCCGCGCGCGCAGCAATTCTTGTCAAAAATTTTGTCGCACTAAACGACTTCGACAATCGAGACTTTTAAAAATCGGCTCGCAGGTTTGCCCTGACGAGCCGATTTTTTTACCCGATCAAGTCCTACAATGAAGCGGTCGATCCCGTAAAAAATTTCTTCCATGAAAAACTTCGAATTCAGTATCCCCACCGACGTTCTTTTCGGCAAAGGACAGGAAGCTCAGCTGCCGCACAAACTTGCCCCGTTGGGCAAACGCGTTCTGTTGTGCTACGGAGGCGGCAGCATCAAGCGCAGCGGCCTTTATAACCGTATCCGCAAGTTGTTGACAGACTTCGAAGTGATTGAACTCTCCGGCATCGAACCCAACCCCAGAGTCCAAACCTTAAGACGCGGCGTGGCACTTTGCAAAGCGCATTCAATCGATGTTTTGCTGGCCGTAGGCGGCGGAAGTTCTATCGATTGCGCCAAGGCCGTCGCTGCCGGTGCCTGTTACGAGGGCGATCCTTGGGAGCTTTTTCTGGACATGGAAAAAATCACGCAGGCATTGCCTGTCGTTGCCGTACCGACCATATCGGCCGCCGGCAGCGAACTCGATCCCTTTGCCGTCATCAGCAACATCGAGACAAACGAAAAACTCTTTGTCGTTCACCCGTCACTGATGCCGCGCGTTTCGATCCTCAATCCGGAAAACACCTTTTCCGTCTCCGGCTACCACACGGCTGCGGGCGCAAGCGACACGCTATCCCACCTTCTGGAAAACTTCTTCGATCGGGAATGCGCAACGGTTGCCGACGGTATCAATCTGGCATTGATGAAGGCCGTGATCAAACATCTGCCTCGGGCCTTGACGTGCCCGACAGACTACGCCGCTCGTGCTGAATTGATGTGGGCCAGCGCCTTGGCTTTAAGCGGGTTAGGCTCGACGGGAAAAGACTTTTGTTGGAGCGTGCACTATATCGAGCACGAGCTTTCGGCCTACTATGACATTACGCACGGTGCGGGACTGGCTCTGTTGACGCCTTACTGGATGCGTCATGTGCTCAATGCCGATACCGTTGAAAAGTTTTGCGAATACGGTCAAGTCGTTTGGAATATCGAAGCATCTGACGATCGTTTTGCCATGGCACACTCTGCCATCGAGGCCACTGCACAATTCTTCAAAGAAGTCGGCATGCCGACAACACTCGGAGAAATCGGCATCGACGATCGTTTCTTCGATGTCATGGCTAAAAAAGCCGAGCGTATCGGCAAACTGTCCAGAGCCTACGTACCGCTGACGCAAGACGATGTTTTTGCAATTTTGACCGCTGCGCTTTGATCGGACATCAGCGCCTTTCAACCAGCCACAGTGCAACGGCAGCACAGATCAACATCACCGTTGTGGGCACCACCGACACCAACATCGGATGCCACGTGTTCAAAACGCCCAAGAACGAGAAAATGTTGTTAAAGGCATAGAACATGATGCCAATCATCAGCCCTGCGAAGATTCGGATGGAAACCCCGCCCGAGCGCGCATTCAAATACGCAAAGGGCATGGCAACGGCCAGCATCACGAAAATCGCCAAAGGATAGAAGATTTTGGTCCACATGGCCACTTCATATCGCTCTGTCGTCTGGCGCGTATCGCGCAAATGACTGATGTAGCTCCACAAATCGGCAATACCCATGCGTTCGGGCTTGATGGTCAAGACACCTAAAATATCGGGACGCATCTCGGAAACAAGTAGCAAATCGGCCCCGTCACGGCGTCCTGCCGTTTCGGTCATGGGACGATCGTCGTTGGCGATCTTGGGCAATGTTTCCACAGTGGCATCTTTCAGGTGCCAGCCGCGTCCTGCAATGTAATTGGCTTCCGGAGCTCTCAAAACGCGAATCAAATCGCCGTCGATATCAAACTCAAACACGCGCCAGGCACCGGTACGGCTGTCTTCGCCGGCAATGAGGTTATGCACGTTGACAAAGCGCATGACGGCGTTGTCTGCCGACGGTTGCTTGACATTGTCCTTGACCCAAACACCCGAGGCATATCCGCGCGCAGAAAGCGTTTTATCGAAGATCACGGTCGTCATCTCGCTTCTAAGCTTATCGGCAGCAGGCGTCAACCACTCTCCCATGGCGTATGTGATCACAATCATCACGACAGCCGGCACGCACAGCATCCCGGCCAATCGCATGGGCGAGAGACCCGAAACGCGCAAAATCGTAAATTCGGAAGTCTGCGCCCAACGACTCATCGTGTAGACCGCCCCCAAAAGCACGGCAATCGGCATGACCTCATACAAACGAGACGGAAGCTTTAGAGCCGTCAAAAAGAGCGCCATCCCGATGTCGTAGCGACTGCCGATGTTTTTGGCTTGGGAAACCAGATCGAAAAAAGCAATGAGTGCCACGAGAGCCACGAGCACAAAACCCGTGGCAATCAGGATTTCTTTGGTCAAATGACGGGTAACGACTTTCACTTTATGCCTTCCCCATCAGTTTGTAGGGCAACTCGACGAGCCACAAAGGCAGCCAACGTTGCATCCAAATTCGACGGACGAACAGCAACACCGTCAACGCAAAAACGGCGCCGTTGAGCGTGACAATGGCTGCGATCCAATTCACCCGCTCGGTCTTGACCCAAGTTTCGGCCACGGAAATGCCGTTTAAGTACAAAATAAAGACCAAAACCGCCATGATCAAACTCATGCTTCGACCGGCTCTGGGATTGGAGTATGAAAGCGGAATTGCCAAAAGTGCGAGATTCAGCGCCGCCAACGGCCAACAGATTCTAAAGACAAGCTCGGCTCTGGCAACAGGGTTTTCAAGCTGGATCAAGCGCTCCAAAGAAAGATTTTCGACGTCTCGGCTGGCGTAGGCTTGATCGGCCTTGGATTCAAGACGAATTTCGTAAGTTTTAAAGTCGATCACGCGCCAGGCGGCCTGACTTCTCGGATCAGTATCGTAGCGCCGGCCGTCTCTTAAAACGACATAGCGAATGCCTTTGTCGGAAACTCGGATTTCACCTGTAGAAGCACGCACGACGGTTTCGCCTTCGCCGTTGCGTTCGCTCATAAAGACATTGCGGATTTGAGAGCCGTCAGGACTGACTTCTTCAATGAAAAAAACGCGACGACCGCCCTCGGTTTCGATAAAGCGCCCCGGAGCCAAACGATTCACGTCGTCTCGCTGCTCAAACATTTGCGAAGTGCGTTCGATCTGATCTTTTGCCCAAGGTGTCACACTGAGGGAGAGCACGGCGATCAAGGCGACCATGGGGATGGCAAAACGCAACACGGGCCAAAGCCACTGCAACAGACTCATGCCGCCGGAACTGAACCACACCACCATTTCGCTATCCTGCCAACTGCGTATCATCACCATCAACGTGGCAATAAAAAGCGACAAGGACAACAAAATCGGAAGGTTCGTTAACGACGAATAGGCCATCAATTCGAAGACCGAGCGCGAGTCGACCGAGCCGCCCGCAGCCTGTCCCAAGATCGTCACAAGCCCTATCGTCAAAACGATAGAAAAGAGCACGGTGAACACTGCTCCCGCGCTGCTTGCAAGCTCATTGACAAAAAGTCTTCGAAAAATCATCGTCAGAAAAAGGATAAATTCGGTCCCACTAGGCCAAACTACTCATAAAGAACTCATTTTAGCGATCTTTGAGCCTAAAACGAAACAAGAATCTGAAGAAAACTGTGACAGAATCTCGATACCATCGACACCTACATACGATAGGGGTATAGTCGACTCACTCTCTTTACAACCCAACAATGACAAAAACTCATGAAGAAACTTCTTAAGATTGCCTTTTACTCTTTTGCTGTCGCCTCTTTATTGAGCGGATGTGCGAGCTCTTTGATGAGCCCGGCAGAACAAACCGAAATTCCCTCCGATAAAGCTGTGATCACCTTTTATCGTACCGCATCCTTCGGAGGCGCTATTCAAGCTCCGATTGCGCGGGAGTCTACCGCTGGATTCGAATTTGTGGGGGTTTCGAGCAAAGATACTCGTATCGAAGATGTGATTGCGCCGGGCAAATACACCTATGTCGTCGGCGGCGAATCTAGCAATATGATGACTGCCGAAGTCGAAGCGGGTAAAAGCTACTATGCAATTGTCGAACCAGCAATGGGCTGGCTCAAAGCACGCTTTCATCTTTTAGTCCAACGCGGGGAAGACTGGTTCAAGGCCAGCCGAAAAGCCTCCACACTTCAACTTGTCAAAATCAATGAAGAAGGCAGATCTTGGTGGATGAAAAATCAAAACAGCATGGCGAGCAAACTTTATAACGCAAAAGAAGACTTCAACCAAGAAGACTCGCGCAAAGTCATGAAACCCGCAGACGGTCAAACCATTACTGATGACGAATCGTTGCGTGCGTCCGCACCTACCGCACAATAAGGACACCTACTCCGTTTCACACAAAAAATCCCGATTCGACTCGGGATTTTTTGTACTTGGCTCGTTTGAGAAAACGCAACATTTGAAGGATTACTTTTTCAGGCAAGCGGCACTGGAGCGCAAAGAAATTTCCTTGTCCAGATTGCGAATCCAACGGTTGTAGTTGCGATGAATGACGGCACCCGCACCTTTCTTTTCGTAGCCCAAGCCAAAAGATTCGACGTAGTTGATGCGGAAGTTCTTTTCCGTATAAACAACTTCGATGTCGGCATAAAATTTACTGCCCTTGCTGTAACGCAATTTCATTTTGCCTTTGGAATCTTCCGTCACCTGCCAATTGAAACGCAGGGCAGAATCCATCACGACAACGCGGGCATTGTCTATCGGCAATTGGCAAACAAAAGGCTTTTGCGGTAAAACCTGCATCTCGGCAGCCAAAGCCGGAACGGCAGCCAGAGAAATCAAAGCAGCAGTCAGTAATTGTTTTTTCATAAAAGTCCTCACAAAATAAACTGACGAATTCTATTTCACCCTGTTAAGCGGCCTCATCACCATCGTGATCCCCCAAACAGCAGCAATCCCCACCCAGAGCGTCACACCGAAATAATGCAACGCCGGCGTAGCGGAAAAAGATAACAGGCCGAATGAAAGTATTGTACTTGTTGCTGCCAAAAACACCGACAGATGCACCGTCGTGTTTGATGTTCGCGAATAAAGCAGGATCGAATAATCGACACCCAATGCCAAAAGCAAAATCAAAGGCAAAACGGTAAAAAGCGAAAACGGGACGGCAAACCACCCGATAAAGCCCAACGTTGCCAAAATGCCGAAAGCGGAAGGAACGAGCATACGCAAACTTTGCTTTTTGTAGATAGTAAACAAAATCACGGCCATAGCTGCAAAGGCAACGGTCAAAATC
>ERZ1035006.383-NODE-383-length-35638-cov-9.286794_pt1 | contig 35638 bp, 35 predicted proteins | sample MGYA00520694_ERZ1035006 | MGnify/ENA primary metagenome ERZ1035006 (study PRJEB33766, sample SAMN09781746) | gut metagenome | biome: gut microbiome | host: Homo sapiens | place: Madagascar | study: EMG produced TPA metagenomics assembly of the PRJNA485056 data set...
TCCCCACTTTTTCATCATAGATTTTTCCTTCACTTTTATTTTTTGTTTTTCAGCTCTTTTTCATCTGTTCCCATTATACCTTATTATAGATAGAATACCTTAAATAACTTGCGAACAAAAAGGAATATCTTGCGTTTTGTGTCAGTTATAGTGTATAATACAAGTAAATTCTTGCGATTTTCATATAACACAGGAGGCCTTCATGCAAATCGTCACGAACCGGTTCCAAAAGGAATTAAAACAGCACGGAAGTGAAAATTTCCCCTTTCTTGTAAGCTATCAGAAACTGTCAGAATACGAATCCAGCTCCTTTATGTGGCATATGCATCCCGAAATCGAAATTACTTATATACAGGAGGGAACCATTTGCTATAAAGTAAATCATCTCACTTATCACCTGAAAGCCGGAGACATTATTTTTAACAATTCCGGTGCCTTTCACTCCGGCTGCATGGAAGAAATCCTGGAGGACTGCTCGTATATCCCCATCACCTTTGCGCCAAAACTAATTTACGGTTTTTTTCAAAGCGCTGTTAATAGCAAATACGTGGAACCAGTCATCCAGAATTCCATGCTCCCGGCAGTGTGTATTGACCAAAGCGAGCCATGGCACAGAGAATACCGGGAACATTTCCTTTCCATTATTTCCCTGGATAAAAAGAAACCAGAGTTTTATGAACTGGATATTACCATCCATCTCCAGATAATGTGGCGTCTGCTTCTGGAGCATATTTCTTATGAACCGAAGGCTTCTGGAAAAAATGATCTGGAATATGAACGGATCCGGCAGATCCTTTCCTATATAGAACAGCATTATGGCGACACGGTTCATCCGATCACATTGAAAAGTATAGCCGAACACATCCACCTTTGCGAAAGCGAATGCACCCGGCTGTTTAAAAGACATATGCATACAACTTTATTTACTTTTCTTCAAAAATACAGGATTGAACAGAGCCTGGAATTTTTAAAGGCCGGAGAACCCGTCAGTGTTGTGGCGGGGAAAGTAGGTTTTTCCGATTCTAACTACTATTCCAAGGTCTTTGCCAAGGTAAAAGGGTGCAGCCCCCGTGAATACTGCAAGCGCAGATAAGTTTTCCGATTTACACCAAAATCCGACAGACTTAAAGCGTGTAAAAAGGCTTGCGTCTGCCGGATTTTTATATAAGAGGGCATTCCATGTTTTATTTTTCCGCCTCAGCCAGAACCTCGCTTAAGGTATTCAAAAGCTCTGCCGGAAATATGCCTTGCCTCCACCCTATACATTTCAAGATCCCTCGGTACCCTGCTGTTATATGTTTACAACATTATGTATCAAAATCAAACAAAATATATTAATACTTATTATACGCTCCCTGTAATATCCTTGGGATAGGCAACACCTTCCGGAAGAGGATCCCATTCATTCAGGCCCAGATTCTGTTTGAACTTGGCCTGCTCCAGGGTAAGGGTGGGGGGATCCTCACTTAAGTATTCCATTAACTCGTCAATGCCCTCCCTGGTGACATTGTTTACCATAAAAATACGCTCACAGCCTGCATTCACAAGCCACTGACGCACCATGGAAATATTGGCATAGGGAGAATCGATCTTGGTGATGATGCCGATCAGAGGGCGAAGAATAAAGGAACGGCAGCTTGCCCCAAAAAGATTAAAGGGTTCATCTGCTGCCTGCACAATGGCAACCACATCTGCCTCAAAGGAAAAGCAGGCAAGTCCTACGCTGAAGCGCTTGGATTCTGCGTACTCTCCTGGTGAATCTATGGTATCATCATTAGAATTTGTATACTGGGTCTTAATATAATGAAGCTCCTCTCCCTTTAACGCCTGTGTCAGAGAGGTTTTCCCCGCTTCACTTCTGCCCATTAAAAATAATTTCTTCATCTTATCCGTCCTTCATCCGGTATTGTCCACAAATAACCATTATCCAAATGATTTGTAAAAAGCGACTCTACGCTCAGCTTTTATACACTGGGCAGACCTTGAATCCCAGCTCCTGGTCGAAAAAGCGCACAACCTCTTCCACTGCAGTCTGTACCTGAGACAAGCCTCCGGTCAGGATGAGGGAGCCGCAGAACCGATCCATAAAGCCGATCTGGACATCTGAGCTTTTCATGGCTACATCAGCTGCGACCACCACTGCTTCCCAGGGCGTGAAACGAATCAGGCCAATGGATTCTCCTGTATGATCCTCGCCCTCATGGACTCCAATGTGCAATCCCAGGTTCTCATAAATGCAGGATTGTGACGGGCTGATGACATGGGCCAGACATACTTCCTTCCCAGGAACACGTACACGGGTCATGCGCAGCCTTTTCCCCTTCAGATTCTCATAATCGTCGTGGAAAAGCATTTCCAGCAGTTCTTCCTTTGTTATCCGCTCCATATTCTTACTTCCTATCGTTTCGTAATGCTGCAGACTACGTAGCCAAGGGAATCCCGGAAATAATCTACAATTTCTGTCATAGCTGACATCACATCAGAAATCTCTCCTGTGATGATAAGCGTACCGGTAAATCGATCTGCAAATCCAAGATAAACATTTCCACTCTTTACTGCAATGTCGGATGCGATAACAGCTGACTCCGGTGGTGTCATATTCATAATGCCAATCGCAGAAGAACGGTAGTCAAGCTGAGGATTCAGTCCCAGCTTCTGATATATGATAGGAGCCGGGCCACCCATTACGTGTGCAAAGGTAATCTCCTTTCCAGCCACTGTCTCCTGTACGATACGAATCTGTTCCCCATGATCATTTGCCATTTATATAGCCTCTCTTTCAAAATATCTTCCGTTTTGTATTTCATTGTATCATCTTGCCCCTTAAATAGCAAGCAATTCGCAAAATTATATGGTGACATTGCCCACAGAGTGTGATAAAATTACTTTCGCTTTACAAACGAATTTTAAAAAGGAGGTTTTTTCATGGAAAAGGACATGACCAAAGGTAAACCGTTGTCTGTAATTTTAAGGTTCACACTTCCACTTATTATAGGAAATATTTTCCAACAGTTATATAATATGGCAGATACCATCATCGTAGGAAGATTTGTTGGCGCTGATGCCCTTGCCGCAGTTGGTTCTACGGGAACGATCATGTTCCTGATTGTTGGATTCGCCCAGGGAATCACGGCTGGATTTTCGGTTCTGACCGCCCAGCGCTTCGGGGCCAAGGATACAGAAGGGGTGAAGGTCAGTGTGGCAAACGGTATTCTTCTGTCCCTGATCTTCACAGTGGTAATCAGCTTCTTTAGTATGCTGAGTATGCACTCTTTGCTGAAGCTTATGAACACCCCTGCCAATATTTTCCAGGATGCCTATACATATATTATGATCATCAGTGCAGGTATCGTGGCCACTATTTTTTACAACCTGCTTTCCTCCTATCTGCGTGCAGTGGGAAACAGCAAGATTCCGCTGGTATTCCTGGTATTTTCTGCGGCACTGAATGTTATCATGGATCTTGTTTTTATCATTAATTTCAAAATGGGTGTTGCAGGTGCCGGTTATGCAACGATTTTCTCCCAGGGAATTTCTGCGATCCTGTGTCTGGTTTACATTTTCCTTCGTATGCCAAACCTTGCTCCTAGCAGAAGACACTGGAGACTCCATGGCAGGGAAAGCCGCCACCAGCTGGCTATGGGAATCCCAATGGCACTGCAGTTTGCCATCACAGCTTCCGGAACCATGATCATGCAGTCCGCCATCAATCTTTTCGGTTCCGTTGCAGTAGCTTCCTTTACTGCAGCAAGTAAAGTACAGAATCTGGTGACCCAGGGTATGATGGCCATGGGACAGACAATGGCCGCCTACAGTGGACAGAATTTCGGTAAGGGTGATGTCAGGCGTATCCGTCAGGGTGTCAGAGCAGCCCTTCAATCCTGCATCGTTTATTCCATTGCAGCAGCAATTCTTGTGTGTCTCCTTTTGAAACCAGCTCTTGGGCTGTTTTTCACGGGAGATGTAGACATGGATGTGATGCTACCCTGGGCAAAGACTTATATTTATATGAGTGTTGTTTTTTATATCCCTCTCAGCACGATTTTTGTTTTCCGAAACACCATGCAAGGATGTGGATATGGCTTTCTGCCTATGATGGGCGGTGTATCTGAACTTCTGGCAAGACTGGTGGTAGCCCTTATTTCCATGGCTGTTGCCAGCTACCCGCTTGCCTGCTTCTGTGATCCGGCGGCCTGGGTTACAGCCGCAGTATTTACCGGTGTATCCTACCTTTTTGTAATAAAGGACATCTGCAAAAAATATGGAAATGGGGAAGCTGTATAGCAGGCTCTAGAGCGTGTTTTCCAAAGAAAACAAATATTCCAATGGAAGCAGATGAATCTCTTCATAAGTTTTTTTCCAGCTTTCACAGCCTGTTTTTCCGGATCCTGTAACAGAAGGAACCCGTATCCGAAAAGCAGGCTGTTTTGCTGTCTGCATATAATATTGCTCTGGTGTTCCCATTCCTTTAAATTTCTGATTACCAGGAAACGGGCCATGTTTGCGCTCTATGCGATAACTGGACATTTTCTGCAGATGTCTGGCCAGGCAATATGCCTTTGGCAGTCCCCCAAATCCCTGCTCACTGTGATAATAAATGATTTCTCTTCCAGATTGTCCGAAAGTAAGCAACCCTTTTCCGCCATATTCCTGGATCATACGCATCAGTGCCCTGGTTTCGTTTTCACTTGCCGGTTCATCTCCCATCCGGGATCTGGTATAGTGAAGCGTGGGAAAATTATGGCAAATATCCATGCCTCTGGCATTGTAGCCAAAGTCCTCCCAGGGAATACTTTGCATACGGAGCATCTGCCGGAAAATGGGATTACGGATGGCTGAAAATCCTTTCTGACTGATTTCATAGCCATCTGGATTTAAAACAGGGATCATACATAACCTGATTTTATTTAAAAGCTTTCTCACTTCATAAAATTCTCCTAAATTCCAGTTACATTCATAGGCACCGCAGTACTCTGCCGCCATGTCTGTGAGAAGCTCTGGCATCTGTCTCTGGGTTCCATCTATTCCTGAGACACAAAATATGACATCTTTTCCCTTCCCCACTTCTATCATGGGAATCATCCGCTCATCATGGCTGCTTCCTATGACACGAAACTGACAGAATTCCTGATAGCGCTGTGTCATTTCCCAGAGGGCATAATAGATTTCTTCGTATGTATCCGTTCTTTTTTCTTTTATTGCTGCTTCAGGCATTTTTCTTCCTCCTGCCAGAAATTATCACAACAACGGTCCTTTTTCTGGCAGTATTAATATATGCAAAAAGACAGGTTCTGAGACCTGCCTTTTTGCATATTTTACCTGATTAAATCACTTTTTTTCTCTTTCTTACCAGTACGTAACCACCAGCTAACAGGGAAAGGCTTGCCAGCATCATCATGGTTGCGATTGGGGAATTATCTGCTGTTCTTGCATTGGTTGCAGAAGAAGAACCTGTATCACTGCTATCATCAGCATGGTCTTCCGGGTCTGTCACTTCATCACCGTCACCACTACCACCGGAACCATCTCCGCCACCGTAGCTGCCACCTCCGTTTCCAGCTGTAACAGTTGGTGTAATCGTGCCAGTTGGTGAAAGACTGAATTCAATAGCCTTGGATTTAAACTGATAGGTCATGGATTCAATGACATCCGTAGGCTGCCACTGGGTACCATCATATACATATTTCTGGAAGAAGATATACATATTGAAGGTAGCGGCACGTTTGATACCTGTCTTATGTCCGATGGTACCGATGGACTGCTTCTGGCTCTGGTTGCTAGGGTTCTTATAGCTGCTCCAGTAGAGAGGAACCCAGCGAACATCACCATTTATCGGATCTGTATTGTCAGAACCGGCACCTTTTACAGTAAAGCTGTAGGTCTTGCCCGGATAAAACTCAAGCGGTTTCTCCAGTCCGGTTACCGTACTCTCTGTTACCTTCGGTGTCAGTGCAGGACGGGTGGTCGGGGTAGGAGTTGCAGTTGGATCTGCGGCTGCTCTTGCCTTAAGTGGAAGTACCAGATTCTTCTTTGCCTCAAGGCCTCTGGAATCCTCTGCGTAAACCACTACATACAGATCACTGGTGGAATCCAGATTCGTAAGGGATACGGTAATCTTGGTGGTTCCAACATCCTGCGCTGCAACGCCTGCCTTCACTTCAGCAAAGGTCGGCATTTTATCTGTCTGTTTAATTACTTTTACATAATATTTACCTAATTCTGTTGCATGGAAAGATAAAGATGCCTCTGTATCAGAAATCCAGCTTACACCTTCTCCATTTGCCTTTACCACTTTCAGTTCCATGGTGGACTCTGCCGGAGTGGTGGCTGCCTTCAGATATCCGTTTGCATCAACGGTGTACTGGGCATCCCCAATGTACACGACCTGATTCAGCACATCAGACAGAACAACACCCTCGGCTGCCTGTACCACACATCTTCCATCCTTTGGATCATTTACCAGGTAACGAAGGGATGTGGTGCTTCCAAGGACACCTACCACACGGATCACACCGTTATTATTCAGAACCAGGGCTCTGTCGGCATCGTCGCTTATCGTTACATTTCCTGAGATCAGGATATCCCCTTTATAATTGCCAGTCGCATCGGCAGCTGCATTTCCTTCGCTGTAGATGATGGCTCCATTCACATCGTCCAGACTCTGGTTATCTGTGATCGTACCACCGGACAAGCCTACTGTTCCTCCGATATTACGGATGGCAGCTCCTATCATGGATGTTCTGTTTCCAGATAAAGTAACACCATCGTTCATTCCAAAGGAACTGTTTGTCTCCACCAGAACAATGGAGCCTCCTGCATCTGGTGCAGTAGAATAACCATCTACCGTAAGTCCCAGAATATTACCGGATGCATCTGTACCGGAACCAAACTGGAATGCACTGCCTCCGGTTACCTTGAACATATCTCCGGTAAGAGTCTCGGCACGCTTGATCACTGCTCCTGCTTCTCCTGCTGCGATGGAAATACTCCTCTGTCCGTCAATTACGACGGTTTCTGTCAGTTCTACGGTACCTGTTACAAAAATCTGTGTCACTGCACTGGCATCTGCCACGTCTACATTCTGATCTGCTGCTGCGATAGCCTCTGCAAGAGTTCCGTATGTAGCCTGGGTACCGTCTGGCTTCTTCATTACGATCTGCCCTGCATTCTGAGCTGCAATTCCATCCTCATCAAGGGATTCCATCTCTGTGGTATTCCCAGCCTCAAATATTTCCTCCGGATTACTTGCAGGCTCCTGAGCAGGTTCAGCTGTCGGCTCTGCTGCCGGAATATCTGTCGGTGCCTGGGTCGGTTCTGCTGTCGGTTCTGCTGTCGGCTCAGCTGCTGGTGTCTCTGCCGGCACATCTTCTGTCTGGGAAGCATCTGTTCCCTCTGTGAGAGTTTCTTCTACAACTGCCCCCTCCTCTGATTCTGCAGACACTGCTGCCTCTCCCTCTATGGACACGGCCGGGGCATCTGTCTCACCGAATACTGCAGCCGGAGCCATGCCGGTTACAATGGTGCCCGCCATAATAAGCGCTAAAATTTGCTGTTTCTTCATTTTAAAAAGTCCTCCTTATAAATGAGTCCCCCGTATTAAATATCAACATCGGATTTCAGTATAACATATTTTCATAAAAAAATCAAATTTATGAGCGAATCTGTCCATTTCCATAAATGATATATTTGGTGGAGGTAAGCGCAAGAAGTCCCATAGGTCCACGGGCATGAAGCTTCTGGGTACTGATACCGATCTCTGCGCCAAAGCCAAACTCAAAGCCATCTGTGAAACGGGTAGATGCGTTTACATAAACAGCTGCCGCATCTACCTCATCCAGGAATTTCTGGGCATGGGTATAATCGTTCGTAATGATTGCCTCAGAATGGCCGGTATTGTACTGGTTAATATGACGGATTGCTTCCTCCACGGAGCCTACTACCTTGATAGAAAGAATATAATCCAGATACTCCGTTCCCCAGTCTTCCTCTGTGGCAGAAACTGCATCCGGAATCAGCGCTTTTGTCTTCTCATCTGTGCGCATTTCCACATTTTTCTGGCGAAGTCTTTCTGCCAGCACCGGAAGAAAAACATCCTTAACATTCTCATGGACGAGAAGGGATTCACAGGCATTGCACACCCCTACCCTCTGAGTCTTGGCATTCATCACAATATCTGCCGCCATGGAAAGATCTGCTGTCTCATCCACATAAATGTGACAGTTTCCGGTACCGGTTTCAATCACCGGAATGGTGCTGTTATTCACAACCGCCTTAATAAGGCCTCTTCCTCCTCTTGGAATCAGCACATCCACATATTCATTCATTTTCATGAACTCTCCGGCAGTTTCACGGGAAGTATCACAGATCAGGGAAATGGCATCCTCGGTAACATTCTGGGATTTCAATGCTTCCCGGATACATTCTACAATGGCAGTATTGGAATGGATGGCATCGCTTCCGCCTTTTAAAATCACTGCATTGCCGGTTTTGAAGCAAAGTGCAAAGGCATCTGCCGTTACATTTGGTCTCGCTTCATAGATAATCCCAATGACACCAAGGGGAACCCTTTTCTGACCGATCATAAGACCGTTTGGACGCTTCTTCATGCCAGTCACTTCTCCGACCGGGTCTTCCAGAGCAGCCACCTGACGGATCCCCTCTGCCATTCCTAGGATTCGTTTCTCCGTGAGCATGAGACGATCCACAAGTCCTTCCGGCATCTGATTTCTCTTGCCTTTCTCCACATCTAATGCATTGGCGGCCAGAAGCCTGGGAGTGTCTGCCACCAGTGCTCCCGCCACGGCTTCCAGGACCTGATTTTTCTTATTGGTATCAAGATTTCTGAGAATGATCTCTGCTTCTTTTGCATTTTCTCCAAGCTGTTTCAGCATTTCATTCATTTATAAGTCCCTCCGGTATAAGGTTTCTTTCTCCGTTACAATGATCTGAGGACATATGTCCGTAGGCTCTGTAGGAACCTTCTTAAGAACCTGAAAATCAAAAGCAACTGCCACTCGTTTCACTTGCGGATGCTGCTCAAGGAAACGGTCATAAAAGCCTCCGCCGTAGCCCACTCTGTTGTTCTCTCTGTCAAAGGCAACTCCCGGCATGATCATCAGGGCTGTCTCCCAGTTTACCACATCTCCGCTCTCAGGCTCGGGGATTCCAAAATATCCAGGCTTCAGCTGTTCATAATCTGTAAAACGGTAAAAAATCATATCTTTCCCAACCACCTTGGGCACAGCGACTTCTTTTCCTGCCTTCCAGGCTGACTCGATCAGAAAGCGTGTCATAACCTCATGGTTATAATCTGCGTATGCCAGGATCCGGGAAGCTGTCTGAAACTCAGGAAGCTCTGTCAGCCTGTCTGTAAGCAGCCTGCTCCAGTTCTCCACCTGTTCTTCTGTACACTGCTTTCTTGCTGCAAAAATCTGCTTTCTAATGGCTCTTTTTTCTTCCATATCTTTCTCCCAGATTTACGACGGTTCCGTCTGCCTCTTTTACATCAATATTATCCAGCTGATTGCGCAGGTTCATCTTAATCGTAGCAATATATTCCTTGCGAAGCTGGGCCTGTTCTGCCTTTTCCTCCTCAGTCAGTCCTACACTCTGTGCTTTATGATGCAGGGTATTGATTCTGTCAATTTTATTGCTGTCCATTATTCTACTCCTCCTGTTACTGCTGTATGTAATATAAATTATTCGCCTTTATAAAAGCTTCTCGATATAATCGATGAGGAAAAATTCCTCCTGCTTCTGTCCTGCAAAAAGGGTTCCGCATTTCCCTCCTTCTAAAATTCTGTGGATGTTATGGAAATCTCCTCCATTAGCAATTACCATGTCAGCTCCTGCGGCAGTTGCAATGCGGGCTGCTGTAAGCTTGGTGGCCATTCCGCCAGTGCCGACCTTGCTGCCTGTGGAACCTTTTCCCATATTCAGAAGTTTCTCATCCAAATGCTCTACGATATCAATAAACTTCGCATCTGGATTGGTGTTGGGATCATCCGTGAAAAGACCATCTATATCAGACATCAGGATAAGAAGATCTGCTCCGATAAGAGCGGCTACCACTGCAGAAAGGGTATCATTGTCTCCAAATTTCTCCAGAGACTGCAGCTCGTAGGTAGAAATGGAGTCATTTTCATTTACAATGGGGATCACACCCATTGACAAAAGCTCATTAAAGGTATTCTCTGCATTCTTGCGGTTGGCATTGTTGACCATGGTATTCTTTGTCATCAGGATCTGGCCTGCCATCTGATTGTATTCTCCGAAAAGCTTCTGGTAGATCATCATCAGTCTTGCCTGTCCTACTGCTGCACAGGCCTGTTTCTGTCTGGGCTCCTGGGGCTTTTCCTGAAAGCCAAGGGCTGCTGCACCTACGGCAATAGCTCCTGAGGATACCAGTACTACATCTTTTCCCTGGTTGCGAAGATCCCCTAATTCTCTCACCAGAACCTCCAGTTTCCGAAGGTTCAGTCTGCCTGTCTGGGCATGGGTAAGAGAAGAGCTTCCGATTTTGATTACAATACGTTTTTTATCTTTCAGTTTCTCACGATAGTTCATATCATTTGTCACTCCGTATCTATACTTTTCAGTTTCTTATCTTACATCATTTTTCCCTATTCGTCTATTGTTTTCCGAAAGAAAAGAGCGCTGAAAAAAATCAGCGCCCTCTTTCTTTCTCTGCATAAGCTTCTTACTGTAAAGAGATGGAGTCTACGGAATCATTTAATACGATCTCCACCCAGGTCTTACCGGGATTCAGCTGAATCTCCTGTCCGTTAACATCGTAGTAATGGGTAGTTCCCCATTCGGAATCCTTAGACCAGGTAATGTCGATGGCTTTTCCTCTGGTAATGTATTTGCCGGCACCGCCTGAGGATGTGTTCACATTCAGATAACCATTCTCGTCATACGGCTGATACTGGGAATACTGAAGGATAATGTTGCTGCAGGTCAGCTGCTCGTTCGTATTCTGGTCTACCTGAGGTGCATCGTACTGGAAACGGCTGTATTCCTTTGTCTCTGCATTATACTCAAACCACGGATGGTTGTAGGTAAAGTTGTCAAGCTTCACAACATTTGCGGAAGCACCATCGTCCAGTGTCACCTCTGTTCCTTCTGGTGCAAACTGGAAATGTCCTGTATAATCCTCCTTATACTGCTGGCTATAGCCCTGACTCTGGATTCCTGCCTGAAGATGTGCCGCATCCGTATAAGCATTGTGAGGTGCCACACGGTCCGTGGTACGGTAGTAAGCATTACCAAGTGTCAGACCATTCAGATTGTCAATGACATGCTGCTCAAAGTATGGCAGTGCGTATACAGCCTGTCCGTAATGCGCATAAATCGCATTAAATTCGTTGGCATAGCGCAGGTAATAGTCACGACAGCTTCTTACAGAACCGATTCTCGGAATATTATCATAATCTTCAATGATTGCCATAAGACGGGTAATGCTTCCCTCTACAGGCGCCTCATAAATAACCCCTGCATTTGCGATGCCACTCTGAGGAGCTCCGTTTACATCATTTCCCAGCATCACTGCGATGGGGCGTCTTCTTCCAATGCTCTCCGGAACATCCTCTCCGGTAAGATAACTTTTCACCATAGTAGTTCCGTCTGCAGCAGCCTCACCGGAAACCATTTCCACTCCGTTCTCTTCTGCCTGCACTGCTACTGTTGTTCCAACCAATGTGCAGGAAAGCAACAATCCTGTTAGAAGTTTAAATATTTTTTTCTTCATGTCTTTCTCCTTCTCATGCTTATATTTAACCTTGTAACTGTATCAGCAGCTATAGGGTTATGTAAAGCGGACATTTGCAATCCGCTTCGCTACTTGCTCATGAACACAGTCGCTTCGCACTTGAAGCGGGTGAATGCTTATCTGCGTTCAAATTCTTTTCACCTGAATGGCATCCCACCGACAGTAATGTTATCATGAGTGCCAGCCGGCTGCCATCTGGTGCGGACCAGCCTGATCAGCGTGTGATCCCAAGCTCTTCTAAAGCCCTTGCCTGGCGTGCTTCCATATCGGCTGCCTCCTCAGGCGTCATGTGATCATATCCCAGCAGGTGAAGCATACTGTGTGCTACCAGGAAGCAGAACTCTCTTTTCACACTATGTCCGTATTCCTCTGCCTGTGCTACAGCCCTCTCTGCGGAGATCATAATATCTCCCAGAAGAAGCTCCCCGCTGTCCAGATCAAAACAGGATTCATCATCTTCTGCTATAGAATAATCAGCAGGAGTCTCAAAGGGAATCATAGGAAACGAAAGAACATCTGTGGCTCTCTCAATTCCGCGGAACTCTGTATTTACCCTCTTGATTTCCTCATTATCTGTAAGGACCAAATTCACCTGAGCATCCCAGGGACAGTTCTCCATATCCAGTACCTTCTGGGCAACCACTTTCGCAAGTGACGGACAGTCCAGTCCCAGGTCAAAATCTGTCTCACATTCGTACTCTATCGTTACCAAAATCATTCCTCCTATTTTCATTCATCCAGTCAGGAAAAATCCCCAGAGCATATTTGGAAAAGACTTTCTGCAGGATGTGTGTCACAGTTCTTGGGAAATTTATCCTGAATGAGGGCGTCGCAGCGGGCTGCGGCAACCGAATTCGGGACAAATTTCCCGCAAAATGGGGATATGCAGATTGCAGGAATGATTTTTCAAACAGGCTCTGACTCCTATTATAGCTTCTGTTTCTTATTTCTTTGTAAAATGGAGTTGCTTTTCTTTTTATCTGCTGCTCCGTCTTACAGCTCTTTTCTGTGTCTTTTCATTTGCCTTCGCTTCTTCTTTTTCAAATGCCTTGACAATATCTTTCACGATTTTACAGCGTACAACATCCCGGTTGGTAAGAGAGATGGTGGCAATGTCATCCACGTTTTTCAAAATTGCAGCACATTTTTGAAGTCCGGAATCCGTCTCCTTGGAAAGATCGATCTGGGTCACGTCACCGGTGAGGATCATCTTGGACCCAACACCAATACGTGTCAATGCCATTTTCAAAATAGGAAGCGTTGCATTCTGGCTTTCATCGATGATGATCATACTGTTATTCAAAGTACGGCCTCGCATATAGGCCAGTGGAGCTACTTCTATAATTCCCCGTTCCCGAAGCTTGGCAGCCTGGTCCGGGCCAAATACATCGTTCAGGGCATCGTACAATGGTTTCAGGTAAGGGTCTACTTTCTCCTGCAGATCACCCGGAAGAAACCCCAGCTTCTCTCCTGCTTCTATGGCTGGGCGGCTGAGGATGATGCGCTCGATCTCGTCATTTCGGTACAGTTCCGCTGCATAGGCAACTGCCAGATAAGTTTTCCCTGTTCCGGCAGGTCCGATACAGATGGTAACGGTGTTATTCTTCAAGGCATTGATATAATTTTTCTGTCCAATGGTCTTGGTCCGGATGGGGATGTTCTTATAATTCAGGGTAACGGCATCTCCCAGAACCCTGCGTGTGTTGTCTGCAATGTCTTCTTCCGGAGCATCCTCTTCATCCGCCTCATCTAAAAAACGGTGGATCATATCCACGGAAAGCTGCTGCTGTTTATCCAGAGCTTCCTCCATGGCCTCAATGATATTGACGGCACTGCGGATCCTTCCCTCATTTGTGCCGCTTACGGTAATACAGGAATTGCGCTGTGTAACAGATACACCAAGGCGTTTCTCGATTACCTTGATCAGTTTATCATTAATTCCGAAAAGCTCCTGCAAAATATCTAGGGAATCTATCTCTATGTTCGTGGATTTCAAGTACTGCTCCTCCTTCGGTCTCTTTCATAGGTCTGTAAAGTCAAGCGTATATTCGCAATTTTCTTCGCTGCTCACTCATAATAAAATAGCTGCTTTACAGCTATTTCGTTAAATTATATCACCAGATATGTATTTTTGCAACTTTATCGGCGGGAATCCCGGAAATCAAATATTTTCTTCCAAAAAGAGAATCCGGTTTTCAGACCGGATCCCTCTTTCTGTTCATTATTTCACTCTGTCGTAAAAAAAATTACATCCTTCACCGCTTCTAAAGCGTATAAAAAAATCATTCCTGCAAACTGCACGCTTCATTTTGTGGAACCTTTGTTCCGTTCTTTCCCTTTTTCTGCTGATACATGAACATATCTGCCTGATGAAGAACGGTTTCCACGGAAACAGGAGCATGATTCTCCGGGATCTCCACAAGTCCGAAGCTGAAGCTTTTTCTGTAGGAATGGGCTTTTTCGCTTCTAAGCATACGCTGCATCTTTTTCAGCTTCCGCTCTGCCTTTTCCCTGGTACAATTTCTCAAAATAATACAGAATTCATCTCCGCCTATGCGGGCAAAAAGATCCTCTTTTCTGATATTAAAGCGCACAATATCTGCAAAACACCGGATATACCAGTCTCCTTCATTATGTCCGTAGGTATCGTTGATATCTTTCAGATGATCCAGGTCGCAGTAGCAGAATACGCAGCTTTTTCCACTTGCCAGCAGTTCCCTTGTTTTTTCCTGAAAATAATGACGGTTTCCGATTCCGGTAAGATGATCCTGCAGTGCCTCTGATTTCAGCCGTGCCTCACGTTCCTTTTCCGTTGTTATCTCACGGATAATGTGGGCATAGGCCTTTTGCCCCTGCCACACCATAATTCCGGTTGTAATCCGGTAATAATGATTCCCCGAATCTTTCGCTTCCCAGTTCCACTCATAGGAATCCTTCTGAAGGACCCCCTCTTTATATTTACTCTCCTGCTGTTTCAGGCAAAGCTGGTAGATCTCCTCCAGGGACATCCAGATTCCGGCATTTTCATTCCGGTATAAAATGCTGGAATCTTCCATACTGATCACCAGAATTTCCTCGTCACTTCTGGCAATCAATTCTAAAAGAAGCTGATTATAACTCTCTGTCATCTCAGCATGAAGTTTCTCTGTCTCCGCCTCTTTTTTCAAAATAGATTCCCGCTCCCGAAGCTGGGAAGTCATAGTATTAAAAGCTTCGGAAAATTCTCCCAGAAAAGAAACGGTCTGGGTGTAATCTCCCTTTGCCACCTGTTTGGCCTGCCAGGTAAGGTGGTTGAGATTGGCATGCATATTTTTCAGATTTTCGCAGAGGAAATTGTCCTGCCCAATTATCCTTACAGAAAGCTCTCCCTTAGAAAGCGCAGCAGAATATTCCTTCATCTCCTTCACAGCCTTCTCCAGAAACTGAAGTCCCATTCCCAGCTTCTGATATGGTTCATCCAGACTTTCCACATCCAAGGGCTTCACCTTCGAGTCGTATAAAATACTCCTCAAATATTCAAATAATTCGTCACAATTTTTATCTTCCATTCCGGAACCTCTATTTCTTATTCTCATTTATATTGGCAAGGAAGCGGCACACACGGTCGCCTGTTGCCCAGCAGTCCACCTCTGTGGCCGTATATGATTTTCCTGAATATACAGATAAAATTCCGGAAATAAATCCTTCGTCATAGTTACACACAGTCTCACCCAGGACAGGAAGTCCGGAACAGTCTGCATCCTCGGAAACGGTAAGAATGATCTTTCCGCTTTCTTCGTCTGCCTCCTCAATACGTAAAACTCCGATTTTCAGTTCCTGAAGTTTCCCCTGAAGCTCTCCCATAAACTTATCCAAAGGCTGATCCAGGTTCAGCATCTTTCTGGCGAAGTATTCTCCCGCCATACGGCCTGCATTTCGGAAGATATCAATCTGCTCGTCTTTTCCAAACCGTCTGCACAGCTCTTCTTTCAGGGAATATTCCAGCATCCTGTATACAAGAACCGGAAGCTCCTCTCCAAGATTCCCTCTGCTGTTCTCATCGTACCGAAGATACTCCTCAAACGTGATTGGTTTTCTATCCTGCAAAAATATATTTTCCATGTTACCTTTCCCTTCCGGTCTCTTAAAGAAGTCCGGAACCTTTCTTTCCAATATCCTCATTCTCAAAGCAGCTTCTCTTTGTCACATCAGCTTTCTCAAAATAGAGATCCTCATGTTCCAGCAGATCGGTCATGGCATAAAGCCTTACCTGCCTGGTAGAATCATCTGATTCGTCCTGAAACTGCTTCACTGCAATTTTATCTATAATTGTATCAAAAAGTCTCCACTTTCACAATGAAAATCTGGCATTTTTATCATTTTTCACAAATTGATTTTTTCTTATGGGAATTGCTGCAGAACAGGCTGTGCCAGTTTCTTTTTGCAGCATTGGACCACCGTAAGGTTTCCCCGAAGAATGCAGGTGTTTTCATCGATGGAAAAGGTTAGACTGACATCTTCGATTTCTATTTTTTTCTCAAGAAGGGATTTTTCATATAGTTTCAGATTTCTTACCGCCAATTCCCTGACCTCTTCCTTGGTGTATATGGCTTTTTCAGTCTTATAAGGTGTGCGCAGGATCTTTCCCACAGCAACCGGCAGCTGAAAATTCTCTGTAATCTGCCAGGGGATTTCCTCTACAGATGTGGTATAATTTTTCTTAAGGTCAGCATCTGCCCCAAATATCCAGTTTCCTATGCGAAAATACCAGCTGTCCCTGGGCTTTCCATCCATGACCTGTTTCTCATAGGCACGAGGAAGTTCATGATAATAAGGAAGCTCATGTCTTATGTAAATATCTGCATCAGAGGCAACATATTCGGTTCGCACCGTTTCCTGCTCATCATTTTTGATTTCCAATGCACCGGAAACGAGAATATCTCCCACCTGGCAGGTATCTCCCTTTTTCACCAAGGGAACACCCTGGCGCACCACCATTTTTACAATTTCCCCTTCTATATCTGCCACAATATCACAAGGTGTATTTTCCTTTTCTGCATCTGTTTCCAAAGTTTCCTCGGAAATAGTGAGAAGCAGTCTCGTTCCCTGCATTTTTGCTGCCACAAAGGTAATGTCCGGATATTTTTCCCGGAGGAGAGCTGCAATCTGAGAACAGTTTACCTTTTTTGTCTGGATACCATGTATAATTCCCTGTTCATCCAGGAATTTCAGAAGCTCAGGGGTGGAATTTTTCAGATTGCCCTCAATATGGATGTTCCAGATATGTCCGGACAGCCAGAACAGCAGTATGCCAGCAGAAATAAGTCCTATGAGAAAACATTTTCTTTTCCTGGCACCCAAAAGAAGAAAGGGTGCCCCTTTCTTTTCCAGAATATGAATATGTACCTTTGTCTTTCGCAGGATTGGCTGGAGCCTTCTGAAGTCCTTTATGGAAAGCTGACACACCAGTTCGTCCTCGGTTCTTTTCTCTATTTTCCTCAGCTCGAAGCCTCTTGCCCGGCACAGGTTTAAAAAGCGTTCCAGCTGCTCTCCTCTCACAGAAATTTTAAGACTTCCCTTCCACAGACACCCCTGAAATATATCCCTTTACCTCCATTTCCATAGAATCGTAATGAATGATTTCCAAATTTTGTCCATGAAGACAGGCTTTTCCACACTTTGTGAGGACCACCAGTTTTTCTTTGTTGTAAAAAACAATGCTGCGATAATTTTCAATCCTTGCCTGCCGGCAGCCAGTGAGCGTGATAACAGGCGCCCTGCCAGCCAGATCACCGGGAATCTCCATTGCTTCCAGAACATTTTCCCTTACTGCAAAAGCTTTTTTCAGACACACTCGAAAGCTTTTTTCAGACATAAAGAAATCCTCCCGGCCTTTATCACTAATTTATGCGGGTGGATTTTTGCTTATTACATTACTTTGCTGCTGTGTGAAATGCTTTCTGCAGGATGTGCGTCACAGCTTGTGGGAAATTTGTCCCGGATGAGGGCATCGTAGCGGGCTGCGCCAACCGAATCCAGGACAAAAGTCCAGCAAAACGGGATGTGCAGATTGCAGGAATGATTTTGGGGGCACGCTCTAAGCTGTAGCTTATCGAAAAAGTACCATAGAAAACCACAGAATGGTATTCCCTCCAAGACTGTATTCCATGGAATGACGTTCTACCAGCTCATTTACCACCACTCCGTGGCTTTCCAGGCAGGGATGCATTTTCTCAGGGAAGCGGCAGGGCTTGCCCTCCAGATAAGCACAGTGCTCACAAAGATCACAGGATTCTGTGGATAAAGTGAAGGTTTCGTAGCCTTCTCCTCTTAGAAATCCGGCAACCTCCGTAGTCAGCTCCTCATGGGCATCTCTGGTGGTAAGCATTTCCTCCATGTTCATAATGTCAGAAACCTCTGCTACGCTGGAAAAAAAGATTGCCTTTTCATAACTGTGAATGCGTTTCTCACATTCCATCAGGGTTCCAACTGCAGGCGGACAGGCCCAGGTGCTTCCATAACGTTCACACTCTTCCCGGCAGATCGTGCGCACCCGCTCTCTTACTTCGATTTCCTTTGTATCAATCAGACGATACTCATAGATTGGATATTGTGATATAAATTCTTCAAAACGATTTGTGTCAAACATTTGGCTCCTCTATATTCCATACCAGCTCCTGCTGGGCAAACAGACTGGAAACCGCTGCTTCATACTCAGAAAGGTGCTGGGATTTTTTTATTTTTTTCGCATATTTTTCGTAATTGGTAAATCCTACCGCCATGTAGCTCCACAGTTCTTTCATACGGAAAAGCACATTGCGCTCACCGCTAAGAAGCTGCTGATATTCTTCATAAAGACAGCCATGGAACTGGCGAAGAGTGTCCTTTCCCGGCTGACGGCCCTCCCGTATGGCATTTACCAGCCCAGGATTGGTAATCAGCCCTCTTCCGTACATAAAGCAGTCCGTACCTGGGAAGCGGCTGGATATCCGCTTGTAATCTTCCACAGAAAACAAATTGCCATTGTAGCAAAGGGGCATATCCAGTTCTTCTGCAGCTCTCGCATAAGCATTTAATCTGGGAAGCCCACGGTACATATCCGTCTGGATGCGGGGATGAATGATCAGTTCTTCTATGGGATATTTCTTGTAGATCTCAAGGAGGTATTCCCAATCTTCCTCATAATGGGTGCCGATTCTTGTTTTTATGGATATTTTCATATCCAAACCGCTGAATATTTCGTTCAGAAATTCATCCAGTTTCTTTGGTTCGGCCAGAAAACCGGCGCCTTTTCCTTTGGCAGTCACAGTACCAGAGGGACATCCAAGATTTAAGTTTACCTCATTGTATCCATATTCCTCTTTCAAAAGCTGTGCTGTGTGGATGAAATCCTGAGCGTTGCAGGTAAGGATCTGTGGAACTACGTACATTCCCTGATTTTTCTCCGGAGATACTTCGCAGGTTTCCTGAAAGCTTAATTTTTTCTTAGGCTTGGCAGAAATAAACGGGGTAAAATATTTATCCATGGTATGATAGAAATGGTGGTACGCACGGCGGTATACAAAATTGGTCACTCCCTCCATGGGAGCCATATAGTCTCTCATCTGTTTCCTCACATATCTTATTTTTTTGCAGTGCCCTCTTCCAGAATAGAAGTGCAGTGCGGGCATCTGGTTGCCTCAAAGGGAATCTCTGACTTGCAGAAAGGACATACCTTGGTAGTAGGAGCTTCCTCTTCCTTTGGTGCGGAGAATCCGAGAAATTTTTTCATTTTCTCTTTCCTCCCTATTTTAATGCATTTAATTATACACGTTTTCTTATTTTTAGACAATGTAAATTTCTGTTTCTTCTATTGCATTCTTGTACTGTGTCGTGCTAAAATATGAAAGAATTTACCGTTTCATCGGTAGCAGGGTCCGTATTATAAAAAATACCTTGCGTTTACTTTGAAAGAAAGAAGGAATACACAACGATGAACTTTTCCAAAAGACTAGACTTATTTGGGGATGAAATTTTCGCCGCTTTAAATGAACGGCGGCTGGAGCTTGAAAAGCAGGGAAAGAAAATCTTCAACATGAGTGTGGGAACTCCTGACTTCCACACACCAGATCATATAAAAAAAGCACTCATGGATGCTGCTGCAGATGACCAGAACTGGCGCTACAGTCTTCGTGACTTGCCGGAGCTTCTTGATGCTGTCTGTGCCTATTACAAGAAGCGTTTCCATGTAGAGATCACGCCCGATATGGTAATGTCCGTTTATGGCAGCCAGGAGGGTATGGGACATCTTGGCATGACTCTCTGTGATGAAGGTGATGTGGTACTTCTTCCAGACCCCTGCTATCCGGTTTTCGCAGCAGGAAGCAAGCTGGGCGGCGCTGTCCCCTACTACTATCCTCTTGTTGCAGAGCATGATTTTCTGCCATACGTAAAGGATATTCCGGAGGATGTAGCCCGCAGGGCACGCTATATGGTAGTTTCTCTTCCATCCAACCCGGTAGGCAGTATCGCTACTCCAGGGCTTTATGAAGAGATCGTTGCATTTGCTAATAAATACGATATTCTTATTATTCATGACAACGCTTATAGCGATATCATCTTCGACGGTATAGAGGGCGGAAGCTTTTTAGCAACACCGGGAGCAAAGGAAATAGGAGTTGAATTTTTCAGCCTTTCAAAATCCTTTAACGTAACCGGTGCCAGAATTAGCTTCCTCATTGGAAATCCTGAAATCATCACAGCTCTCAGGAAGCTTCGCAGTCAGATTGACTTCGGTATGTTCCTGCCCATCCAGAAAGCCGCTATTGCAGCCCTTGAGGGACCTCTGGACAGTGTAAAGGAGCAGTGCAGGCAGTATCAGGCACGCCGTGATGCTCTCTGCGATGGACTTGCTTCCATCGGCTGGGAGAAGCCAAATGGCAAAGGAACCATGTTCGTATGGGCCAAGATTCCAGGAGGCCGTACAGACAGTATGAAATTTTGCATGGAACTGATGGAAAAGGCTGGCGTCATCGTCACGCCGGGAGCAAGCTTTGGTCCTCATGGAGAAGGCTATGTACGTTTCGCACTGGTACTTCCACCAGAAAAGATAAAAGAAGCAGTGGAGTCTATTCGCACAAGCGGAATCTGATTCGATAAAGGAAGCCAGAACAAAGGAAAATAATCTCCTGATGTCCTGGCTTTTTTGATATAAAAAAACATTCTATTATATATAAGGCTCTGTAGAGCGTGCCCCTTTGAAGGCGAAATCCTGCAAATTATATTCTCTTACTTATGATAAGGCTCATGATTCATGATCCGATATCCTCTGTAAATCTGCTCCAGCAGGATCATCTGCATCAGCTGATGAGGGAATGTCATTCTGGAAAAGCTCATCTTATAATCTGCCCGTTTCAGTACTGCCTCTGACAGTCCCAGAGAACCGCCGATTACAAAAACAATGCTGCTCTTCCCCTGGACTCCAAGTTTGGCAATCAGATCGGAAAGCTCTACGGAATCCAGCATTTTTCCCTCTATTGCCAGAGCAATCACAAAATCTGTATCACGGATATGGCTAAGAAGTCGATTTCCCTCTGTCTCCTTAATCTGACGATTCAGGGCATCGGATGCCTTATCTGGTGTTTTCTCATCCGGAACCTGGATAAAGTTCAGCTTGCAGTAACGGCTGAGGCGTTTCGCATACTCTGCTATCCCGTCATTCAGATATTTTTCTTTTATTTTTCCTACTGTAAGAATCCGAATTTCCATTTATGGTCCTTCTATTACATCTCAAAATCCATAGCCACACGGTCACACACATTTGGTCTTACATAAGTGTCTGCGACATGGACATGGTTCGGATTTACCGCATAGGCAGCAAGAGCATCGGCACTCTCCAGTTCCGTGATCAGGCACAGGTCACGGGTGCTGGAGGGAAGCAGGTCTGTAACAACCTCTGCTCTCATAAGTCCTGGGACAACACCTACAAGTCCCTCTAAATGCTCTTTGATCTGTGCCTTTAATTCCGGTTTCTTCTCCTCTGAAATCTCTTTTTTAAAGGACCACATTACTATATGTTTTACCATTGTTTCTTTCTCCTTTCTTGTCAATGTTCTTCTATATAAGTCTGAAATGCCTCCATACTCATCAATACCTTACGGGGCTTCGTGCCCTCCTCCGGACCCACTACCCCTGCATCACACAACTGATCCATAATGCGGGCCGCACGGTTAAATCCAATCTTGTACATTCTCTGGAGCATACCGATAGAAGCCTTCTCTTTCTCAATAATAAACCTGCCGGCCTGCTCAAAATAAACATCTCTCTCATCACCGCCGGAGCTTCCTGCTGTAAGAACGGCATTGTTCACCTGCTGCTCGATTTTATTGTTGTAAGACATTCCTGGATTCTTATCCGCCAGAAAGTTAACAATATCACTTACCTCTTCATCAGACACAAAGGCACCCTGAAGTCTGGCTGGCTTCTGATATCCCTGGGGATAGAATAGCATATCACCCTTTCCGAGGAGCTTCTCTGCTCCGTTCATATCCAGAATGGTTCTGGAATCCACACCGGAGGTTACGGCAAATGCAATACGGGAAGGCATATTTGCCTTAATCAGACCTGTGATGACATTTACAGATGGACGCTGGGTGGCAATTACCAGATGGATTCCTGCCGCTCTTGCCAGCTGGGCCAGACGGCAGATAGCATCCTCCACATCTCCGGGGGCCACCATCATAAGGTCCGCAAGCTCATCTACAATGATGACGATCTGGCACATTTTCTCCGGACGCTGCTCTCCTTCCGGAAACTTCATGTGCTCGATTTTTTTGTTGAATTCTTCCAGATTACGAACTCCGTACTCTGCAAAGGTATTATAGCGGTTGCTCATCTCACTTACTGCCCAATTCAGGGCACCTGCCGCCTTCTTAGGATCTGTCACAACAGGGATAAACAGATGAGGGATTCCATTGTATACACTTAACTCAACCACCTTCGGGTCGATCATGATCAGCTTGACTTCATCCGGCTTTGCCTTGTACAAAATACTGATGATCAATGTATTGATACAAACGGATTTACCAGAACCGGTAGAGCCTGCAATAAGAAGATGAGGCATTTTGGCAATATCGGACACAACCGTCTTGCCTTCAATATCTTTACCAGCTGCAAAGGCTAGCTTGGATTTGGCATTCTGAAATTCCGAAGACTGTATCAGATCACGGAGCATAACCGGACTGTTCTCCTTGTTCGGTACCTCAATTCCAACCGCAGCTTTTCCAGGAATCGGCGCCTCGATCCGGATATCCGGAGCAGCCAGATTCAGCTTGATATCATCGGAAAGACCTACAATCTTGCTTACTTTCACCCCCATCTCCGGCTGGAGCTCGTATCTGGTAACAGTAGGACCGCAGCTTACATTGGTGACCGTAGCATTTACCCCGAAATTATATAAAATCTCCTGCAGCTTCTGTGCAGTCTTTCTAAGATGGACGTCAGAATCCCCCTGGGATTTGCCGTTTCCACGTTTCAGAAGATTCACTGGTGGAAACTGATATTCCTTTTTCACGGCTGCTTCCTGCGTATTGATCTCATGCTGGATGTTTACAATTCCATTTTCAATTTCCTGTCTGGAAGATTTGGGATTACGAGTCGGAGTGCGGGAAGCTTTTTCCTCCGGGACAGGGGAATCTGCCGATACAGAAGGTGCCGTTCCCGCAGAATCTGCCTTTGCAGAAGCTTTTGCTCTAAGGCCAGAGCCAGAGGACACGTTCTCTGGGTAAATTTCTTCTGAATAGCGTTCTTCCTGATCATCCTTTTCCGGATAAGGGTTCTGTTTCTCATATCCATGTGGCTCATTGTTTCCATATTTGGTCTCATCCGCAGGATCTTCCGGCATCTCGCCATGCTGTTCTTCCTTATGAAAGGCTTCCTCTTCCCGGAAGCTGTCTTTCAGAAACTCTTCCTCCTCCAGGGACTGATTGAAACCTTTTTCCTCGTTCTCAGAATGAGAAGTACCACGATGAATGGGAAAGTCTAATACAGAACCACTTCCAGCCTTATCCTCTTCTGTCTCAAAGCCTTCCTTCTCCGGCACCGCTGCGTTCAGTGGATTCAAAGGGTTCTCCTCACCATCCCCCGCATAATCTGCAAAAAGATCGGTTCCTGCCAGGAATTTCCCTGCTGTACTGCTGATATGTCCGGAGTGAGGAGCACTGGTGTTCTCTGCCTCCATCTCCAGCTCAGCCTTTCCTTTTCTTTTTGATAGTTTTCCTGCCTTTTTCTCTAGTTTCACTGGATTTTCAATGTCAGATTCATCCTCTGCCAAAGCTTCCTCAAGCTCCTGCATTCTTCTGGCTCTTCTCTCCTCTGCAGCCATCTGGCGCTGATGTGCCTTCAGCTCTTTTTTCAGCTGGCGCTCCGGTGCACCTTCTCGATACCGCTTATGTCCTCCCTTTACCATCTCAACAAGCCCATCATAAAGCTTATAAAGAAATCCCAAGAATGAATGCTGGGTGATCAGGATCAGGCATACCAGAATCACAAGTACAATGATCACGTAGGCTCCCACCGTTCCAAATGCAGAAATGGTGGAAATACAGATCGCACCGCCAAGTATGCCGCCTCCTGTCCTGTACTCGGAGCTCATCCTATAATATTCTGCAAGAGTAGTCTTGTCTGTATATCCTTCTGTAAAAAGCTGGAGCAGGCCACAGATTATAAAAAATAAAACTGCCGCAGCTGCCGTCTTTTTATAGGCAAGCACGTTTCCTTTGTTTGAAATCAGAAACGCTGCTGCGATAAACAATGCAATTGGAAAAACGTAAGACATCAGGCCCATAATGCCCATGAGAACCTTACTGATGCTTCCACCAACGCTGCCACCAAGTCCCATACAGCTTACCATAAGGATGATTGCAGCTGCCATCAGCACGAGAAGGATGATCTCCGTCTGAAAGCCACTGGATATGGACTGTTTTCCCTTGGTTTTCGCAGGTGCCTTTCCAGAAGAAGTTTTTCTTTTGACACTATTCTTTTTGGTTGTTGTTTTCTTTTTCGGCGTATTTGACGCTGCCATTTAAAAGCTCCCCCTCATTCAGGCAAAATTGCTGATAAGCGCTATGGCTCCAGCCGCAAAACAATAAAATGCAAAATAACGTAACTTTATGCGGTGCAGCAGCTGCAGCAGGAAACGGATGGTAAAATATCCCACCACACCTGCCACGATCATCCCCAGAACGTAAGTAAATCCCAGGGAAACGGACATCTTAGGAGTTCCAAACTGTCCAAATTCAAGAAATAAAGAGCCTATCACCGCAGGGATACTGATCAGATAAGAATACTTCACTGCAAATTTCCGGCTAAAGCCACACAGAAGTCCCGCACAAAGAGTCATTCCGCAGCGGGAAATGCCTGGAAATACAGAAATCCCCTGACAGATTCCAATCCACATAGCATGATCATAGGTCACATCCTTTGGTGTCTTGATTCCACCAATGTTGCTTAAATCGGTGACAAGAAGGAAAACACCGGTTATCATAATACACGCTCCCGGAAGCAATGGAGAAATGGCTGCCTTTGTGACAAGTCTTAGGCATACATACCCGAGCATTGCTGTTGGAATAAAAGAAACCAACATAAAAGCGGTAAGCCTGCGATATGTACCATATACTACCTTTGCATAATTCAGTTTCTCACCTGTTCTCCGGTTATGGAAATAAATATTTGCGTTTCCGATCAGATCCAGAACCATCCCTACTGCTTCTTCCCCAATCTTACGAATGTCTTCCTGAAATGCCACAAAAATAGCAGCCAGTGTTCCCACATGAAGAAGTACCTCAAAAAGAACTGCGGTATTTCTGGAAATGCCCATGGCATTTTCAAGTGCGGCAAGGTGGCCAAAGCTGCTTACCGGAAGAAATTCCGTGATTCCCTGTATGATTCCCAGTAAAATTGCCTGTAAAACTGACATAATCATTAATTCCTTTTCTTAAAGTTCCTGACAATCTAGAGCGTGTTTGGAAAATGCTTTCTGCAAGATGTGCGTCACAGTTTGTGGGAAATTTGTCCCGGATGAGGGCGTCGTAGCGGGCTACGACAACCGAATTCGGGACAAATTTCCCGCAAAATGGGGCGTGCAGATTGCAGGAATGATTTTTCAAACACGCTCTAATATTTTATCAACTGCCAAGTGTTCTTATTATAGCATAAACCGCTGAAAGATACAACTCGAATCGAACAACTGTTTCTAAGCAAACTCCAGCGCATATTATATAAAAAAGAATCCTGCTTGCAGGGCTTTTTTTCAATAGGGGATTCCAATGGAATTTCCTATTGCATAAAAAATCCCCGCCGAACATTCTCTTTTGAAAATATTTCGACGGGGAAATTTATTTTCTGAACAAATTATTTCGCAGATTTGCTCTTAATATACTCATCGATACCACGGGCACCAGCTTTGCCTGCTCCCATTGCAAGGATAACAGTTGCTGCACCTGTTACGGCATCTCCACCTGCATATACACCCTCTTTGGAAGTCTTACCAAACTCTTCGTCTGCGATGATACATTTTCTCTTGTTTGTATCAAGACCGATCGTTGTGGAAGAAATCAGCGGGTTCGGGCTTGTACCAAGAGACATGATAACGGTGTCAACATCAATGGTAAACTCAGAACCAGGAATCTCAACAGGACGTCTTCTTCCGGAAGCATCCGGCTCGCCAAGCTCCATACGGATACATTTGATACCAGTTACCCAGTCTTTGTCATCGGTAAGGATCTCAACAGGATTGCAAAGAAGATCAAACTGTACGCCCTCTTCTTTCGCATGATGTACTTCCTCTTTACGTGCAGGAAGTTCTGCCTCGGAACGACGATAGATGATATGTACCTCTGCTCCCAGACGAAGTGCAGTTCTTGCGGCATCCATTGCAACGTTACCACCGCCTACAACAGCAACTTTCTTGCCATGTGCGATAGGAGTATCATAGTCCTCACGGAAAGCCTTCATCAGGTTGTTACGTGTCAGGTACTCATTTGCGGAAAATACACCGTTTGCCTGCTCGCCAGGGATTCCCATAAACATCGGAAGTCCGGCACCGGAACCGATAAATACTGCCTCAAAGCCCTCTTCCTTAAGAAGCTCGTCGATGGTAACAGATTTACCAATGATAACATTTGTCTCAATCTTAACGCCAAGAGATTTTACGTTCTCAACCTCTGCAGCGACTACCTTATCTTTTGGAAGACGAAACTCCGGAATACCGTAAACAAGAACACCGCCTGCTTTGTGAAGAGCCTCAAAAATCGTCACATCGTAACCCATTTTGGCAAGATCTCCTGCGCAGGTAAGTCCGGAAGGACCGGAACCGATCACTGCGATCTTATGGCCGTTCTTCTGTGCAGCCGGAGCTGGTTTGATACCATTCTCTTTTGCCCAGTCTGCAACGAAGCGCTCCAGTTTACCAATGGAAACAGCCTCACCCTTCATACCACGGATACATTTACCCTCACACTGGGTCTCCTGAGGACATACACGTCCACAGACAGCAGGAAGAGCGCTGGACTCGCTGATAATCTGATAAGCCTTCTCAAAGTTTCCTTCCTTTACCTCATGAACAAAACCTGGGATATTAATGGAAACCGGGCAGCCTTCCACACATTTTGCTTTCTTACAGCCAAGGCAGCGGTTAGCCTCCTCAACTGCTTCTTCTTTATTGTAACCAAGGCAAACTTCTTCAAAGTTAGTAGCACGTACTTCCGGAGCCTGCTCTCTGACTGGTACTTTCTTTAATACATCTGCCATTATTTGTCACCTCCACAATGTCCGCATCCGCCGTGATGGGTATCGCCTTCCTGAAGCTTCAGAAGCGCACGTCCCTCTTCGGTCTTGTACATCTGCTGTCTCTTCATGGCAAGATCGAAATCAACCTTATGTCCGTCGAATTCCGGTCCGTCAACACAGGCAAATTTCACTTCGCCGCCAACCATCAAACGACAGGCTCCGCACATACCTGTTCCATCTACCATGATTGGATTCATGCTGACGATTGTAGGGATATTCAGCTCTTTGGTTAACAGGCAGACAAATTTCATCATGATCATCGGTCCGATTGCAACGCAGAGATCATACTCTTTGCCCTGATTCTGTACAAGATCACGAAGTACATCTGTACCCATGCCCTTGCGAACATAAGAACCATCATCTGTAGTTACGTACAGATTACATACCTCTTTCATCTTGTCCTCAAGGATGAGAAGGTCTTTTGTCTTGGCACCAACGATGGCATCGGCTGTAATGCCGTGCTCATGAAGCCATTTCACCTGTGGATATACAGGTGCGGTTCCCACACCACCTGCTACGAATACGATTTTCTTTTTCTTAAGTTCCTCAATGTCCTCATGGCAAAGCTCAGATGGCTGTCCAAGTGGTCCAACGAAATCCTCGAAGTAATCTCCTGCCTTCAGCTCAGACATCCTGGTGGTGGAAGCTCCAGCTGGCTGGAATACGATTGTTACAGTACCTTTCTCTGCGTCATAATCACAGATTGTAAGCGGAATTCTCTCGCCTACTTCGTCCATCTTAACGATAACGAACTGACCAGGCAGACAGTGCTTAGCCACGCGAGGAGCTTCCACATCCATAAGAAAAACATTTGCAGAAAGTTTCTCTGCGTTGAGTATCTTATACATAGTTCCCTCCTGAAGTACTATATTTAACGGACACTAAAGCGGCGCCGTCATTATCTATATCACTATAGCACAAAAAGATGGGTTAGTAAAATAAAATTCTGCTGTTTCTCCTATATTTTTTCATAAAATAGCATTTTTTCCATTTTTCTCTCTTGAAATGTCAATAAGTTCGTACAATTTTTCAAGTGCTTCCCGTATGCCTCCCACTTCATTGATCAGTCCTTCCTTTACTGCTTCCGGTCCTTCCAGCATGGTTCCTACATCCTTTACAAGCTGGGTAGTATCCAGCATCAGCTCTTCCAGACGTTCCTGGGAAGTATTGGAATGGCCGGAAATAAAGGCCGTGATCCGGTCCTGGATTTTTTCCATGTTCCGATAGGACTGAGCCACGCCGATAAACATTCCGCTGGTACGCACCGGATGAATGACCATGGTGGCACTTGGCACTACAAAAGAATAGTCTGCGGACACTGCCATGGGAACACCGATGGAATGGCCGCCTCCAAGGACAAGGGAAACTGTTGGCACACTAAGAGAAGCGATCATTTCTGCAATGGCAAGTCCGGCTTCCACATCCCCGCCCACTGTGTTTAAAAGGACCAGAAGCCCGTCAACAGAGTCGTCCTCCTCTATCATGGCAAGTTTGGGAAGAACATGCTCATACTTCGTGGTTTTGCTGTGAGACGGGGCGGATTCATGTCCTTCCACTTCTCCGATAATGGTAAGAAGCTCCACCTTATATTTTCTGGAATTTTCATTCAGGGTAATCTGACCCATATCCCGAATCTGCCTGTTCTGTTGATCCTCTTTTTCCAGATTTTCTCCGTTATTTTCTTCTTCAGACATAAAAATACCTCCATACGTTCGTATGAAGGTATTATCTGCAGCTTATAAAGATTTATACTGTAAAAGCCAGAGCGTGTTGAAAAATCACTTTTTTGACCCTGATATCTACTTATTATTCATCCCAGTTGTGCCATACATCTGTTACATCATCGTCATCATCCAGAAGATCCAGGATTCTCTGGATGTCCTTCAATGCCTTCTCATCTGTAAGCTCAACAGTAGTCTGCGGAATCATAGCGACCTGTGCCTCAAGAAGGGGAACGCCTGCTGCCTCAAGAGCCTCACGTACTGCGCTGAAATCATCCGGGGCTGTGAGCACTTCATAGCTGTCCTCTTCCTCGTTGAAATCCTCAGCACCAGCGTCAAGAGCCGTCATCATCAGCTCATCGGCATCCATCTCGCACTCTTCTTTGTCGATGATGATCTGACCCTTCTGGTCAAACATATAAGACACACAGCCCTGTGTTCCGATGCTTCCGTTACCTTTTGTGAAAGCATTTCTCACATTGCTGGCTGTACGGTTCTTGTTATCTGTAAGCGTCTCAACGATGATTGCGACACCATTAGGGCCATATCCCTCATATACCGCTTTCTCATAGCTGTCTGCTGAATCGGCACCAGCTGCCTTTTTAATACCGCGCTCAATGGTATCGTTAGGCATATTGTTTGCCTTCGCCTTTGCAATAACATCACGAAGCTTACCATTGTTATTCGGATCCGGACCGCCGGCTTTAACAGCCATTACGATCTCACGGCCGATGATGGTAAAAATCTTACCCTTTTTAGCATCATTTTTTTCTTTCTTGTGCTTTATGTTTGCGAATTTTGAATGTCCTGACATTTCTTATCCTCTCCTTTTGTTTCTTTTTTTATCTTTTCGGCCCGTACCTTTCCAATGGTCTTATGTCCAAGAGAAAGAATTCTGAAACGGTAGCCGTTTACAACAATTTCCTTATCCAGATCATCCTCTGTAGGAATGTGTCCAAGAAGATCTGTGAGATAACCATTTAAGGTTTCAAACTCCACCTTGCCAAAGTCAATTCCAAGCTCTTCGGAAACATCCTCCAGATAAGCAAACCCATCAATGATCACACTGTTGTCCTTCTGTGTGCGGAAGGTGCTATCCTCCTCATCGTATTCATCCAGAATGTCTCCCACGATTTCTTCCAGAATATCCTCCATGGAAACAATTCCGGAGGTCTGCCCGTACTCATCCACAACAACCGCCATATGGATCTTCTTCATCTGCATGGAACCAAAAAGATCACTGATTCCTCTTGTCTCCGGAATAAAAGAAGCCTCTCGTATCAGTCCCGGCAGATCTTTCAGCGGTTTGAATTTCGCCCAGGAATTTCTGGTAAGAAATTTCAGTGCATCTTTATAGTGAATGATTCCTACTATATTGTCAATAGTTTCTTTGTATACCGGATAGCGGGAATTTCCTTCTTCCAGCATAGTATCCACGATAGTCTGCAAATTTTCTTCCTGGTCGAAGGCAATCACATTTTTGCGATGAGTCATGATATCCTTGGCTTCCGTATCGTTGAACTCCATGATGTTCTGGATCATCTCTGCCTCATTTTCCTCGATGACCCCCTGTTCATGAGCCTCATCCACAATGGATATGATCTCCTCCTCCGTCACAGGCTCCTCAGCCTGATTAAAGGCAACGCCAAAGGGCCTTGCTGCCAGCTTGGCAATGAACGTAACGCACGCTGTAAACGGGTAAAGAACTCTGGTAAAAAAATCTACAATGCCAAGATACCGGTATGCGTATTTTTCCGGATGATAGGTGCCAATTCTCCTGAATGTAAGAATGCCCAGAGACGCCAGCAGGATCACCACAAGCGCCAGAACCAGAACCAGTGCTGCAAGATGCTTTATGTAAGGATGAAAGGTATTGGTTGCCCATGGAACCACAAAAGTTCCAAAGCAGACTCCTGAAGCCATAACGATCAGCGGAATCGCATTGACGAACGTCACTGGATTGTCCATAAGAGCAAGCAGCCGAATCGCTTTCTTCTCTCCTTCCTGCGCCCGCTTCTCAACCTCGCTTCCGCTTAAATTGTGTACTGCCGCTGAAAAGCCATAAAAAATACCATTCAGCCACAAAAGCAATACTAAAATGATTACGCCCACCAGGGGCATACTACTGCCACCTTCCATATATAAGTTCCCTGTTCCTCCGTAGAAAATGGTTAAGTGCGGCCATAATGCCGCTGAAACTTAACAACTATATCACTAAAGTTTCTTTTTGTCAAGAGAAGGTAAGCTCCAGGCTGATTTCCAGCGCATGGTTCACCCGATCAAGCATAGGACCGTCCAGATGGCATACCTTATCTTTCAGTCTTCTTTTGTCGATGGTACGAAGCTGTTCCAGAAGGATTACCGAATCCTTCTCAATCCCGTAGGATGCGGCATCAATCTCAATGTGGGTGGGCAGCTTCGCCTTATTCATTTTGGATGTGATGGCTGCACAGATCACAGTAGGGCTGTGCCTGTTTCCCACATCATTTTGTATGATCAGAACCGGACGAATGCCACCCTGCTCACTTCCCACCACCGGTCTTAGATCAGCATAAAAAATGTCCCCTCTTTTAATTACCACACAATTCACACTCCGTTTTACTTTGACTTTTCACTTTCTGAAAATAAGTATTTCCAACTTTTTTCCTGTGTATACCATGTGTGGTATTTTTCATCAAAAGAACCTTTTTACAGGTACTTTCTCATGATTAAAAAAAGGAAAGTTCTCCTTGTTCCTTGCCGTCTTTGATATAAATCCTGGGCACGCGTTTGTTGATGTCACAGAGCAGCTCATAGGAAAAACGTCCGGACAGATCCCCTAAAGTATCTGCTGTGATGGTCTCCTCTCCGTCTTTTCCGAGAAGAGTGACCTCATCTCCCATTTTCACATTCTCGATATCTGTCACATCGATCATAAACTGGTCCATGCAGACTCTTCCGCAGATAGGCGCCTTTTTGCCATGAACAAGAACCCATCCTTTGCCGGAAAGAGCCCTGGGATAGCCGTCTGCATAGCCAACAGGAACGGTAGCCATTTTGGTCATGCGCTCTGTCACGTAGGTACCTCCATAGCTTACTTCTGTGCCTGGCTGCACCTCTTTTACATAGGAAATATGGCTTTTCAGTTCCATTACCGGCTTCAGGTCCACAATATCCCGCTCCACTTCTTCAGACGGATAGATTCCATAAATAGTAATGCCGGCACGTACTGCATTTAAATTTGCCTCGGGCACACGGATGATCCCTGCACTGTTTGAACAGTGATGAACAGAAATTGTTACACCCGCTTTTTCCAAAAGCTCTGCAAAATGAAGATATCTCTTTAACTGGACCATAGCCGGTGTGCGGTCGTACTCATCCGCCCTCGCAAAATGAGTAAACAGACCTTCAATTTCCAGACCTTCCAGTTTGGAAACCAAGAGAACCTCCCTGGCGCTCTCTTCGTTGTCTGCGTAGCCGATTCTGGTCATACCTGTATCTACTGCAATGTGGATGTGGACTGTTTTTCCAGCTTTTTTTCCTGCCTCTGCAAATTTTCTGGCAGTTTCCAGGTCGCAGACAGCCATACGAATCTCGTTTTCGGCAAGTGTCTCATAGTATTCCTCAAATACAAGGCCAATTACAAGCACCGGCTTGGTGATCCCGGCCCGTTTCAGCTGCAGGGCTTCCTGTGCTGTGGCTGTGGCGAATCCCCAGATATAGTCATGTTCCTGAATCATCTTTGCAATGGGTACCGCTCCGTGGCCATAGGCATCTGCCTTAATCACAGCAATAATCTTGGTTCCCTCTTTTATATTTTTCTTCATCTGTTGAAAATTATATTCTACAGCATCAAGAGAAATCAATGCTTTTATTCTGCTATATTTCTTCATAACGTTCTCCTCGTTTTGCGTTCCTTATCAAATGATTTCATCCTCCAAAGACTTTCCGGACTTTTATCCCTGATAGCATCAAATTAATGGCTTAATCCTGGCAGTCTCTGTTCAGGGCCTCAGGCAATGCCAAAACTATGTCTTTTGCAGTCATGCCATGCATCCCTGTCTTCTCCCTGACCACATCTCCACAAAGGCCATGGATATAAACACCCAATGCTGCTATATATCCCATGTTTTTCTCCCCTTTCAGGTACATACAGCTCACAGCAGCGATGATGCCGGAAAGAACATCTCCACTTCCGGCCGTTGCCATCCCTGCGTTTCCGGAAAGATTGAGAAACAGGTTCTCTTTTCCGTCAGCCGTTACGGTACAGGCATCCTTTAGCACACAGACACCACCACTTTTTGTGGCATATTCAACTGCCGCACTTACTGGATCTTTTTTCAATTCCTCTATGGAAATGCCGGTAAGCCGCTTCATCTCTCCAATATGAGGAGTAAGGACCGTATTTTCGTTGATAAATTCCAGCCATTTGGGATGTTCTGCCAAAAGATTCAATCCGTCGGCATCCAGCACAAGAGGCTTGCCGCTTGCAGTGCCCTTCTCCAAAAACCACAGCATACGTTCACGGCTAAGCCCATCTGTTCCAAGCCCCGGACCGATAACCAGCACATCACACCAATTCAGATTCTCTTCATTCGTCTGCTCATCGAAATCACAGCTCACCATTGCTTCCGGAAGCAGGGTCTGAAGAGGCAGGCGATTCTCTTCCACAGTTTGTATTTTCACCATTCCTGCTCCGCCATGCAGCGCAGCAGAGGCACTCAGATAAGCCGCTCCGCACATTCCCTTTGAGCCAGCTATCAGAAGAACTTTTCCGAAGGTTCCCTTGTTCCCCCAAGGAATACGTTTGGGAATCTCTTTCACTTCTTTTTTACTCATACAGTAGGACGCTTTTTCGGCAAGGGGTTCCCCTTTTTCTCCTCTGTCATAGATCCCGATATCCGCAATCACCACTTCCCCGGCAAAGGTTCTTCCAGGGTAAAGGCACAGGCCTCTTTTGGCATAGGCAAAGGTTACGGTGCAGTCCGCATGAAAAACAGTTCCCAGGATCTGTCCGGTATCTCCATGAATGCCAGAAGGGATATCCACTGCAATTTTCAGTGCTGATGTCAGATTGGCAGCTTCAATCACCTTCGCATATCTTCCGCCTACCTCCCGTGACAGGCCAACGCCGAAAAGAGCATCTACTATAACAGTATATTCGCTCCATATAGGGTTATTCGTAACCGGCACCTGATAGCGGGATGCAATTTCCCACTGGTGCCTGGTTTCTTCTGTCATTTTATCAGGATTTCCCACCATAAAAATTTCTGTCCGGAGCCCCTCCAGGAACAGGATTCTGGCAACGGCAATCCCGTCTCCTCCATTGTTTCCGGAGCCGCATAGCACCAGAATTTTGGGCTTTTCCTCTGCCTTTAGGCGATCCTTCAAGGCAGCCACGGTGGCAAGAGCGGCTCTCTCCATTAAAACGAGAGGTGGCATATGCATATTATAGATGGCATTTGCATCCAGCATTTTCATCTGGGCACAGGTTACGGCTTTTTTCATAATGCCTCCTTATCAAAAACGCCGCTCCGCCTCTTTCGCATTTGTAAGAGACAGGCGGCAGTCCTTTCTGACCTGTTAATTTTCAATATGTTCTTTTCTATATTGGCTTAAATTATAAGACAATGACATCAGACTTTCGGAAAGATGGACATTCTCAACAATTACATCCTCAGGTGCATCAAGATCAATATGTGCAAAGTTCCAGATTGCCTTGATTCCATTTTCAATGAGGACTTTTGCCATATCCTTTGCCTTATTTTTTGGCAGAGTTAAAATGGCAATCTCAACCTGATTTTCCTTCAGAAATTCCGGAAGATCTCCTATCATCTGAATCTCAATCCCACGTACTGAAATCCCCTTCAGCACCGGATTTACGTCAAAAATTCCAACCAGGCGGAATCCTCGTTTTTCAAAATCACCGTAATTGGCAAGTGCCTGGCCCAGGTTACCGGCACCAAGAATGATCATGGGATGAACCGTATCCAATCCCAGGATCTTACCGATCTCTGTATAAAGATATTCCACATTATATCCATAGCCCTGCTGCCCAAATCCGCCGAAATTGTTCAGATCCTGACGAATCTGTGAAGCTGTAACGTGCATTTTCTTGCTGAGATCATTGGAAGAAATCCGCTCTACCTTCTCTTCCATCAGTTCCCCCAAATAGCGATAATACCTGGGCAGCCTCTTCACAACTGCCTTTGAGATTTCTTTCGCCTCCAAATTGTTCCCCTCCTTGCGTCCGATGTCCTTGCTTTCCAAGTAAACACTATGTCAATTATACCGAAATGTTATTTTCTTGTCAATTAAACTTGTGCAGAATTACAAATTTTTGCATAATTTTTTCTATTTCTAC
>ERZ1035006.385-NODE-385-length-35410-cov-35.695658_pt1 | contig 35410 bp, 22 predicted proteins | sample MGYA00520694_ERZ1035006 | MGnify/ENA primary metagenome ERZ1035006 (study PRJEB33766, sample SAMN09781746) | gut metagenome | biome: gut microbiome | host: Homo sapiens | place: Madagascar | study: EMG produced TPA metagenomics assembly of the PRJNA485056 data...
TATAGAGTTGCTTTTTGTTATATATGCAATTATAAAGTATCCTTCACGTATTGCTGTACCAGCTTTTCAATCAGGAAGAACTGGGATGGACCTGCATCAAGGACGACCTTGTGGAACGCCTGCTCGTCAAACTTGTCGCCAAGAGCAGACTCTGCATAATCACGGAGTTCCTGGAAAGACTGCCAGCCCATGACGTACATCTGGTAATTGACAGGTTCTGCGATCACGTAATCCATGACGTCCTGTGCACCTTCCGAGTTAAATCCGTTGTTGGACAGATAGGTTTGTGTAGCTTCCAGATTCCAGCCCTCGTAGTTGACGCCGATTTCGATACGGGCGCTGACAAGCAGGTTTAATTCAGAGTTGATACGTTCAAAATCTGCATAACATGCATCCGGATAACCTTTGTACATTTCGTAGCTCATCATTTCCACGTAGGTTGCCCAACCTTCCGTATAACCGTTAAAGTTAAGTAAGGCACGGAGTGGCTCCGGGTTCGTGTTCAGATAGTAGGTGAACTGGTACATGTGGCCTGGAATTCCTTCGTGAGCCAGTGTAGACCATAAATCCCCGGCACCATCACTGCCCATATTCAGATAGATGGAGTTGTCATTATATGCATCAATTGGCGTTGTTACATAGAACGCCGGGCTGACGATATCCTCCAGAGATTCATGCACATTTTCTACTTTGTAATTCACATCCGGCATAGCCGGAAAACGATCTGCAAAACAGTCCTTAAAATAGTTGATCGTTTCAAGTGGATCTTTGTCATCGTACAAACTGCTGCCGGCATCGTTAAAGTACTGTTCATAGGCAGAGTAGTTTGAAAGTGCGACTGTCTGATATTCGGATAAGACATCATCAAGTGCATTGTCGAGCCATGTAATGACTTCTTCCGGTGTTTTATCTGTACCAACTTTGTCCTTTAACAAATATGCATAATATTCTTTTCCGTTTTCATATCCTGCCAGCCCCAGATCGTTTGTTCCGGCATCTTTGTTTGCAGTGAAGAATTTGATTACATTATCGTAGCATGGGATGACAGAATTGATAACAATATCATGGTTTTGGGTAATGTAATTCTGAATCTGGTCTTCACTTAACCCTTCGACTCCGCGAACTTTATCTTCAAAAGTTGCAATCAGGAGGTTTTGTTCTGGCTTGGCTATGAATTCCTGACACTGGCGAATGACTTCGCTGGCAGAGTGTTCATTCATGAAGAGACCTTTGTCAATTTTAATTTGTTCAAAGTCCAGATATTTGTTATAGTAATCTGGTAATTGTTCCAGCAAAGCCAGATAATCCTGTACGTCATTCTCATTGTAGAACTTATATTCGGACATATTGATCGGCATGTTTGTCTGGAGACCGCTTGTGTAAGCAAATGGTTCATATAGATAGGTGTAATCGTAGGATTCCAGATTAGTATCCAGATAATCCTTCAACACATCATATGTGTATTTCTGGGAACCTGTCAGCAGATCATAATCAAATTCCTGAAGTTCCGCGAGTTCATCTTCGGTTTCTTTTTTATCGTCTGCAATCGCTTCTTCCGATATCTCTGCATCACCGAAGGTTGCAGTTGGAACTTCCAAGTCATAATCAGCCGGATTGGCAACGGTATAATGTAAGGTTACTGTGTCGCTCGTTACGCTTTCTTTGAAATTATCCATAAGGTAGGTATGGAAGCGTTCCTGCTCTGCCACAGCGTCTGCACCGGTTGGATCCGGCAAAGAATACGCACAATCCTCCAGTGTTGAAGTATCTATAGAAGGCGGGTTTTCGCTGGCGTCATCGGTTGCAACGTCTTCGACATTCTCGGCGAGTGATGCTGCACTCCATTTGCGGCTGCCGTCAGTAGTATTTCCGCATCCGGTCAGCAGAATCGACATCGCACAAATGACTGCTAAAGCGGATGCTTTCATATTGGATTTTTTCCTCATAAAAATCAATTCCTCCGTTTCGAATTATCATGATATATAGTATTTTCTTTTCTTTTGCAGACAATACAAAAATCATCATACCCGATATTTTCAAAAACTGCAATCTTACGATACATATTTTACAAAATACAAAGAAAACAACATGTCGAAAAGACAAGAATTACCGCTATATAAAGCACACGAAATCAGGTTTCAAGGAAGCATATTTATGTTAAGGTAAGAACGGGAAAAATGTTTACATTTAAAGGAGAGATGGAAAATATGACGATTAAAGAGGCTGCGAAGAGACTGCATGTGGAGACACATGTACTTCGATATTGGGAGGATGAACTAAGTCTGGACATCAAACGGAATGCGCAGGGACACAGGTATTATGATGAACGGGATATCCGGATGTTTGAGAGCGTGAAGGCGATGAAGGAAGAGGGGCTGATGCTGAAGGATATCCGAAATGCGATTATACGTGCCAGACGGGTGAAATCCGGTGAGATTGAAGCGCATGTATCGGATGAAGAGGAATCTTGTACGGATGACGGACAGACGGCTGCAAAACAGGAGTTGGGGAATGACTGTGAAAAAGTGGAAGAAAAACATTCGGTTGAGCTTCAACCGGTACATACACGGATGGATGAGGACAAAGATTCTATGTTGGAAAGAATGCAACGTATGGTTGGAGATGAAGATAAAGTTGTTGATTTTAAACAGGCGCAGCTTCAAAGTGTGATGAATCGTGTGATTGCAACTGCATTGCGTGAAAATAAGGATATTATCACTACTTCGATTAAAGAAGAGGTGACTGCTGATGTGATGAGGCAATTCGATACGGTCATGCGTGAAAAGGAAGAGCGAGAGGAAGCCAGATATCGAAAGCTTGATATGGTGTTGCGGGAAATCCAGCAGGCAAATGCGGAAGTGGCTGCAACGAAAGCAAAAAAGGGATTATGGAAAAAACATCGGTAAATCGTATGACTTTAGCAGGAAATTCCATTACAGATGTTGAAATTTCTGTCAGTCGTTAGTTGCAAAAAAAGAACAACTCTTGTATAATTCCTATTAGTTATGTGCTAATATAGTGAAGAATAGAAGAAACGGACAGGGATTATGAAACCAGAGATTTTATATGAGGATGCATATCTGATTGCCTGTGTGAAACCATATGGTGTATTGTCACAGGGAGACAAGGGCAATGATGAAGATATGATTACAAAAATCAAACATTACCTGTATGACCAAGATACATCGGAACAGGCAGAAGAACCATACGTTGCTGCGATACACCGGCTGGACCGTCCCGTAGGGGGTGTGATGATATTTGCAAAAACCCCGGAGATTGCAGCAAAACTGTCGGATATGCAGCAGGATGGTGAAATCGTGAAATACTATCAGGCGGTGATAACCGGTGAACTCCCCGATGCAGAGGGGGAGATGGTAGATTATCTTCTGCGGGATGGAAAGACGAATACAACGAAGGTCGTAAAAAAAGGCGAGAAGGGTGCGAAACGCGCGGAATTATATTATGAAGTTTTGGATGCGATGGATACGGATGATGGAACGCTCAGCTATGTGTTGATTGAACTTGTGACGGGCAGACACCATCAGATTCGGGCACAATTTGCAAGCCGTGGCTGTGGCATCTGGGGTGACACAAAGTATAATCCGAAATTCGCAAAGACAAAGCGTAAGTATAAGCAGATTGGTTTATTCTCCTCAAGGATGGAATTTACGCATCCGATTACAGGAGAAGAGATAGTAATCAAGAAGGAACCGGAGGGCGAGGCGTTTACGGTACTTGATTTAGATGAATTCGAATAAAGTGGAAATAGAAAGGACAAGAAAAATGGCAAAGGACAAGAAGTTAGTAGAGCATATTACAGCGATGGATGAGGATTTTGCACAGTGGTATACAGACGTTGTTCGTAAAGCAGAACTGTGTGATTACACAAGCGTAAAGGGATGTATGGTTTTTAAGCCGGCAGGTTATGCGATCTGGGAGTTGATTCAGAAGAATCTCGATGAGCGATTCAAGGCAACCGGTGTAGAGAACGTATATCTTCCAATGTTTATTCCGGAGAGTCTGCTGGAGAAGGAGAAGGATCACGTCGAAGGATTCGCGCCGGAGGTTGCATGGGTAACACATGGCGGATTGAATGAACTGCAGGAGCGTCTCTGTGTCAGACCGACATCCGAGACATTGTTCTGTGATTTCTATTCTAAAGAGATTGAGAGCTATCGTGATCTTCCTAAGGTATATAATCAGTGGTGTTCCGTTGTCCGTTGGGAGAAGGAGACAAGACCATTTCTTCGTTCGAGAGAGTTCCTGTGGCAGGAAGGCCATACCGCACATGCAACTGCGGAGGAGGCAGAGGCAAGAACCATTCAGATGCTGAATGTCTATGCTGATTTCTGTGAGGAAGTACTTGCAATTCCGGTTATCAAGGGACGTAAGACGGATAAGGAGAAGTTTGCAGGTGCAGAAGCAACTTATACAATTGAGTCTCTGATGCATGACGGCAAGGCGCTGCAGTCCGGAACGAGTCATAACTTCGGTGACGGATTTGCAAGAGCGTTTGGAGTCCAGTATACAGATAAAGACAATAAGCTTCAGTATGTACATCAGACATCCTGGGGTATGACAACGAGAATGATTGGTGCTATCATCATGGTACATGGTGATGACAGCGGACTGGTGCTTCCGCCAAAGGTAGCTCCGACACAGATTATGATCGTTCCGATCATGCAGAAGAAAGAAGGCGTGCTCGAGAAGGCAGAAGAACTTCGCAGTGTGCTTGCATCAAATTTCCGTGTGAAGGTTGACGATTCCGATAAGAGTCCCGGATTTAAGTTCGCGGAGCAGGAAGTAAAGGGTATTCCGCTTCGTGTTGAAGTAGGACCAAAGGATATTGAGGCAGGACAGGCAGTTGTTGTCCGCCGCGATACGAGAGAGAAGACCATCGTACCATTTGACGCACTGGCAGAGACTTGTGAGGCATTGCTTGCACAGATGCATGATGATATGTATGCAAAGGCAAAGGCACATCGTGATGCGAATACACATGTTGCTAAAAACTGGGATGAGTTCACAGATATTCTGGAGAAAAAGCAGGGATTCATCAAAGCTATGTGGTGTGGAGAAGAAGCCTGTGAGACAGCCATTAAGGATGAAACAGGAGCTACAACGAGATGTATTCCGTTTGCACAGGAGAAGCTTGGCGATGTATGTGTACATTGTGGCAAGCCTGCAAAGCATATGGTTTATTTTGGAAAGGCATATTAAAAATAGGAATTACGACATTTACCCTGCTGGTATCAGCAGGGTAGTTGTTTATCCGGGTGAAATACATGAAAATAGATATTCCGACAGGTGCGGCATATATTTTACGACAATTGAATAAACATGGGTACGAGGCGTATATTGTTGGTGGATGCGTGCGCGACAGTCTGCTCGGCAAGGAACCGAATGACTGGGATATTACAACTTCGGCGAAACCGGAGGAGGTTAAGTCGATTTTTCGTCGTACAATCGATACAGGAATCCAGCATGGAACGGTGACGGTTTTGGTTGACCGGGAAGTTCTGGAGGATGGAAGTGGAAGACCGGTTAGTCATATCGATTATGCGTTTGAAGTGACAACGTATCGTGTTGATGGTGTCTATACCAATCATCGGCGCCCGGAATCGGTTTGTTTCACGGCAAGTCTCGAAGAGGATCTGAAACGGCGGGATTTTACAATCAATGCGATGGCATACAACCCGGAGCAGGGCGTGATTGATATCTTCGGTGGACAGGAAGACCTGAAACGCGGAATTGTTCGGTGCGTAGGATGCGCTTCCGAGCGGTTCGATGAGGATGCACTTCGTATTCTGCGTGCTGTTCGGTTTGCGGCACAGCTTGATTTTGTAATTGAGGAAGCAACGCGGACTGCTATGCGGAAGCAGGCAAAATTTTTGCGAGATATCAGTGCGGAGCGTATCTGTACGGAACTTACAAAGATGATTGTGTCGAAACATCCGGAGCGGTTGGAAGAAGCGTATGAGTTGGGCCTGACCGGTATATTTTTGCCGGAGTTTGACCGGATGATGCAGACACCACAGAACAACCCCTATCATCTGTATGATGTCGGACATCATACACTGAAGGTCGTGCAGGCGGTTTCTGCTACAACGGTACTTCGCTATGCAGCGCTGCTGCATGATGTTGGAAAACCGGAATGCAAGATGACAGATGACACGGGGGTGGATCATTTTTATGGACATCAGGAAATCTCTGCAAAGATCGCGCGTACGATTCTGCGTCGCCTGAAATTGGATAATGATACGATCGATCAGGTCTGCAGGCTGGTAAAAAATCATGATTATGGACTTTCCGGGGACGGACCGGGTATGAAGAGCTTTCGCCGGTTTGTAGCACAACTTGGTGCAGAGCATTTCGAAGATTTTCTGGAGATACGCAAAGGTGATATGGCAGGGCAGAGTGGATATCATCTCGAACAGCGCAGGCAGGTGATTGTGCATATGGAAGCAATGTATGCGGAGATCATAGAACAGAAACAGTGTCTGAAACTGTCGGAGCTTGCAATCGGTGGAAAAGATCTGATTGCAATCGGTGTAAAACCCGGACCGGATATGGGACGGATTTTGAAAGCACTGCTGGATCGGGTACTTGAAGAGCCGGAATTAAATACAAGTGAACAATTATTGGCGATTGTAAAGGAATCGTATCTATAGATGCAGACAAACAATCGGAATGAAACAGCCTCTCCCGGCATACAATTAACAAGACTGATGTTGGGAGGGGATTTTTTGTGGCTGAAAAAATGTCGGAAGTGTTCGAGATGTACGATGTGAGATTGGATCACATAGGACGGGGGCGGGGAGCGATGGTGCTGTATACGGACAAGGGGGTTCGGCAGGTGCGAGCAGCAGAAGTGAGCGAGAAGAGGCTTCAGGCGGAATATGAATTCAAAGAGAATATGTATGCGGCAGGGTTTAAAAATATTGACCGTCTGGTGAAAAACAACGAAGATGAGCTGATCACCTATGACAGGTATGGAAATCCGTTTGTGATGCGCATGTATTTTGATGGACGGGAAATGAATGTTATGAACAAAAACGAAGTATTACATGCAGTTGACAATCTCATTTTGCTGCATCGAGCGGGACGAGAGGTGTGGCATGCAGTTGACCGGGATATGCAGATTCGGGAAAAAAATGATGTCAAACGGCGAAACCGGGAGCTGAAGCGTGTACATAATTATATTTCGAAGCAGAGTCCAAAGCGGGAGTTCGAATCTCTGTTTATACGGGCATTTCCGTATTTCTATGAGCAAGGACTGCAGTGTGAGCGGATGTTAAATACAGAGCCAAAAGAATGTCGGCATCTGGGGTATTGCCATGGGTCTTATAATCATCACAGCGTACTTATATGTGGCGGTGGCACGGACCGACAGGCAGCAACGATCAATTTTGAAAAGTATCATGTGGGCAACCAGCTTCAGGACCTGTATTATTTCATACGAAAGACTGTAGAGAAAAATGGATACACCTATGCATTGCTGCAGGCGATTCTGGAGCGGTATCAAGAGGGGATTTTACTGCAACAGGACGATATCGAATACATTCAGGGACTGTATCGATATCCGGAAAAATTCTATAAGTTATCAAATCAGTATATGAATGGTTCTAAGGCAAGAATTTCTCCGAAAATGGTAGAAAAACTGAACCGGATAATAGTGGAGGAAGAAAAGAAGCAGAATCTGTTAGAGAAATTATCTTCATATAATATCTCGAAAAAATGAATATATAATCTTCACATTTGCAAAATAATCTTGTATAATACAGAAGTTAAGGTGGTTTTATGGATAAGCGGAAAATACGATATGGATTCGTTGTGTTGTTACTGGCATTTGTGTTAGCGGGCTGTGGGCAGGAAAAGAAGAATGATGTCAAAGTCTATGAGAACACAGAGGAAGTCACGACTGATCATGCAGAGGCTTCCATGACGGCAATCATAACGAGCATGGACATGGAGAATAATCAGATGCATTTTGTATCAGTACCGGATGGTGCCGATATAGCATTGCAGTATCATGGCGGTGTGCGTGTGAGCGATACGCAGGGCACAGACATCGGCATTGCGAATGTTGCCTGTGGAAGTGTGGTTGATATCGTTTATTATTCCGACACAGAAAAACTAATCAGTATTGCGAAGAATGCAAAAGTGAAAACTTATACGGGCGTGAAAAAATTCGCATATCGCCAGGATGAGAATATCGCTGCATATAACGGAAATAGCATAAAGGTGGCTGATTATACGCAGGTATTTGACGGAGATCAAGCAGTTTCTCTGGCAGATGTCAATACCGAGGATGAGGTTACTTTGTCTGTATGGAACGGAACACTGGTATCGGTTGTGATCACAAAAGGGCATGGTTATGTCCGTCTGCTGAATCAGGGAACATATATTGGTGGATTCGTGGAGATTGGAAAAGATGTGATTGTGCCGGTGACGACAGATATGCTTGTGGCCGTGGGCGAGGGTGAGTATACACTTCGTATCAGCAAAAACGGATATTCAGGAGAGAAGAGTATTCGTATTACGAAAGACCGGGAGATGAATGTAGATCTCTCGGATGTTGCAATTCCGTCCGGAACGGTGACATTTTCAGTTTCTCCGGATAATGCAGGAGAGGTGATTAAGGTAGATGGGGAGGAAATTGCGAACCGAACCTATACCGGGTTATATGGTGAACACCAGCTTAGTATCACGGCAGATGGATATGATAGTTTCCGTGGAAGTTTTAAGATCACGGAGACAATGAAGACCCTGCGGGTAACTTTGCAGCAGGAGACCACGGAGGAAACAACGGAAACATCCGAGGAAACTACTACACAGGAAGAACAGACGACACAGACAAATCAAACAACGCAAAGTGTGCAGACAACCACACAAGATGGACAGACGACGGAGTCGGTGGAGCAGGGGAATAAAATTACGATTAAAAAACCGGAAGGAGTCGGTGTATATTTCGATGGAGATTATGTCGGGATCGCACCGGTGTCGATAAAAAAGGCAGCGGGAACGCACACGATTACCTTATATAAAGCCGGTTATTTGATAAAAAGTTACACAATACAAGCCGAAGATAACGGCAAAGATGATGAATATAGCTACGCGGATTTGATATCCGTGCTGGACTAAATATTAGGAGGAACATCATGGACATGGATTACAAGAAGGTTTATGAAGAATGGCTGACAAACCCGTTTTTTGATGAAGCAACAAGACAGGAGCTGGCTGCAATCAAGGATGACGAGAAAGAAATCAAAGAGCGTTTTTATACGGATCTTGAATTCGGAACAGCCGGATTGCGCGGTATTATAGGTGCCGGTACAAACCGCATGAATAATTATATTGTTGCAAAGGCGACACAGGGGCTTGCAAATTACATCAAGATGCGTAAGAAGCAGGCGAAGGGTGTTGCGATTGCCTATGATTCCAGACATTGTTCACCGGAGTTTGCAGATGTGGCAGCATTGTGCCTGGCTGCAAACGGTATTAAAGCATATGTATTCGAGTCACTTCGTCCAACACCAGAACTATCTTTTGCAGTTCGTTATCTGGGCTGTGTGGCAGGAATCAATGTAACAGCCAGCCACAACCCACCGGAGTATAACGGATATAAGGTGTACTGGGAAGATGGTGCACAGATCACACCTCCACATGATGCGGGTATTATGCGCGAAGTAAAAGCAATTTCCGTTCAGGATGCTGTTACAATGCCGAAGCAGGAAGCAATCCATGAGGGCTTGTATGAGGTAATCGGCAAAGAAATCGATGATGCATATATGGCAGAACTGAAGAAGCTAGTTCTGCATCAGGAGTGCATCGACAAATACGGAAAAGAATTGAAAATTGTATATACACCATTACATGGCACAGGAAATATTCCGGCAAGAAGAATCCTTCGCGAGCTTGGATTTGAGAATGTATATGTAGTTCCGGAGCAGGAACTGCCGGATGGCGATTTCCCAACTGTAAGCTATCCGAACCCGGAAGCAGCAGAGGCGTTCGAACTTGCGCTTGCACTTGCGAAGCATCATGATGCAGATCTCGTTCTCGCAACGGATCCGGATGCAGACCGTCTCGGTGTATATGTGAAGGATAAGGATGGTGAGTATCACTGCCTGACCGGAAATATGTCAGGAAGCCTGCTTGCAGAATATGAGCTCAGCCAGATCAAGGCGACAAGAGGTCTGCCGAAGGATGGTGCACTGATTAAGTCTATCGTTACAACAAACCTTGTAAATGAGATGGCAAAGAGCTATGGTGTAAAGCTGGTTGAAGTTCTGACCGGATTTAAGTTTATCGGTCAGAAGATGTTAGAGTTCGAGACAAAACATACAGGCACGTATCTCTTTGGATTTGAGGAGAGCTACGGATGCCTGATCGGTACACATGCCAGAGATAAGGATGCGATCGTAGCAACGATGGCGCTTTGTGAGGCAGCAGCATATTACCGATCACAGGGCAAGACGTTGTGGGATGCTATGATTGATATCTACGAGAAGTATGGTTATCATGTGGATGCAATCCATACACTGACCTTAAAGGGTATCGAAGGTCTCGAGAAGATTAAGAGTATCATGGAGCAGTTAAAGTCCCACACACCGAAGGAGATTGCAGGCTTAGAAGTACTCTGGGCACGTAATTATGACAATGATACAGCGACAAATATGAGGAATAAGGCGGTTATTCCAACCGGACTTCCAAAGTCAAACGTTGTATATTACGAGCTTGAAGGTGGCGCATGGCTTTGCGTCCGCCCGTCTGGTACAGAGCCAAAGATCAAGTTCTATTACGGTGTTATTGGTAAGGATTTTGACGATGCACAGCAGAAGTCAGAGGAATTTGGCGAAGCAGTCAATAAGATGATTGAATATATGATGTAAGAGTTTGAAAGCGGTTTCGGGAACCCGAAGGGTGAAGAAATCGCTTTTACTTATAATGAAAGAAAATGAAGGGAAGACGACATGCTGCAACTGAAAAACATAGTAAAGGACTATGGAGAGGGAGATTCAAAGGTACAGGCATTAAAGGGTGTCAGTATTAATTTCCGGGCAAATGAGTTTGTCTCCATTCTTGGTCATTCCGGATGTGGAAAGACGACGCTTTTAAATATCGTGGGAGGACTTGATCAGTACACCGATGGCGACCTGATTATCAAAGGAAAATCCACGAAGAAATATAAGGATAAGGACTGGGATACTTACAGAAATCACAGTGTAGGATTTGTATTCCAGAGTTACAATCTGATTATGCACCAGACCGTGTTGCAGAATGTTGAGCTGGCACTGACTTTATCGGGTGTCTCAAAAAGTGAACGCAGACGCCGGGCGAAGGATGTGTTAGAGAAGGTTGGACTCGGCAATCAGATTCATAAAAAGCCGAATCAGATGTCCGGTGGACAGATGCAGCGTGTGGCAATTGCGCGAGCGCTCATTAACGATCCGGAGATCCTGCTTGCGGATGAGCCAACCGGTGCGCTTGATACAGAGACAAGTGTACAGATCATGGATCTCTTAAAGGAGATTGCGAAAGACCGGCTTGTTATTATGGTTACACATAACCCGGAGCTTGCGGAGCAGTACAGTACGCGAATTGTTAAGCTGTTAGACGGTGAAATCAAGGATGACAGCATGCCGTATTCCGATGAGGAAGCGGCGAAGGAAACATATGAGGAATTAAGCAGGAAGGACTTGAAGCATAAACGGATGTCATATTTGACAGCGCTCAATCTGTCTTTTAACAACCTGCTTACGAAGAAGGGAAGAACTCTGCTAACCGCATTTGCGGGAAGTATAGGGATTATTGGAATTGCGTTGATTTTATCATTGTCCGATGGATTCCGGAATTATATTAAGGGGGTAGAGGAGGATACACTTTCCACCTACCCGTTGGAGATCACAGATGAGTCGATTGATATGTCTGCGATGATGGAAATTATGCTTGGCACTGAGATGAAGAGTGAAGAAGAGCATGATATGGACAAGGTGTATTCGAACAACTTTGTCGGAAATTACATGAAGAATATGCTTGGAGAGGTCAAGGTCAACGATATGGTATCCTTCAAGGATTATATCGAAGAAGGTGACGGCCGGAAGATGAAGGACTACACCAGCGATATCATGTATACATACGGTATTACGATTAATGCTTATAAAAGTGATGTGGATAAGGAGGTCTATCAGGTCAATCCAAGCACTGTCTTTGACAGCGTCGGTTTCGGTTCGATGTCAGAGATGGACAACCTTGGCATGATGGGAACGCAGAGTACAACGAATGTTTGGTCAGAAATGATCAGTAATCAGGAGCTGCTTGAGAACCAGTATGATGTCGTGGCCGGGCGTTGGCCGGAGAATTATGATGAGGTCGTAATGGTTGTAACGAAGGATAATGAAATCAGTGATTATGAGCTGTATTCGCTTGGAATCCGGGATGTCAGCGAGATGCAGGAGATGATGCGCGCGGCATTGAAGGGTGAGACAAAAACATATCCGAATACTTCGTACACCTACGATGACCTGCTGAGTCTCACCTATAAGGTAATTCCGTCTTCGGATTTTTACGCATACGATGATTCAGAGAAATGTTATGTCAATAAGAGTGATGATGCGGATTATCTGAAAGATAAGATCCGGAAAGGTCTGGATATCAAGGTTGTCGGCATTGTCCGCCCGAATGAGGATGCAACGGTTCATTCAATCACGACGACAATCGGTTACACCCATGCATTGGTGGAAAAACTGATGGAACTGTCAAAAGACAGCGAGGTTGGAAAGGCGCAGCTTGCAAATCCGGATAAAAACGTATTTACCGGATATGAATTTGGTGCGGATTTGAGCGAAAAGGCACAGAAGGAAGCCGAACAGCAGGCACAGGATGCGATGAGTGAGATGGGAATCGCAGATATGACAGAGGATCAGTTGTATGAATATATGGCGAGCCTTCCGGCAGACCAGTTAAAACAGTTCATGCAGGCGATGACCGAACAGACGCAGAGTGTGTCAAACAGTATGTCGCTTTCGGATTTGAAATCCGCAGAAAATGCAACCTATGATGATAACCTTATCACACTTGGCATTGCCTATGAGGATGATCCGAAGGTTATCCGCATCTATCCAATCGATTTTGAGTCGAAGGAAAAAATCATTGACGCGATTGAACAATATAACGATATGGTGAGAACAAACGGCGAAGATGAGAAGGAAATTTCCTACACGGATATGGTAGGAACGATGATGTCTTCCGTCAGTACAATCATCAATGCAATTTCATATGTATTGATGGCGTTTGTGGCGATTTCTCTTATTGTTAGTTCGATTATGATTGGTATTATCACATATATTTCTGTGTTAGAACGGACGAAGGAAATCGGTGTGCTGCGAAGTATCGGTGCGTCAAAGAAGGATATCTCACGTGTATTTAATGCGGAAACAATTATCATTGGTTTTGTAGCAGGTCTGATCGGCATCGGTGTTACTATGATTTTGAATATCCCGATCAACGCGGTCATTCACCATCTTGCGGGACTGACCGGTGTGGCGAAGCTTCCGGTTGTGGGTGGTGTGATTTTAGTAGCAATCAGTGTCGTACTGACCATGATCGGAGGGTTGATTCCGGCTCGTGTGGCATCCAAGAAGGATCCGGTTGAGGCATTACGAAGTGAGTAAATAAGAAAAAATACAGTTTTAAAGGGAAAGATGTTTCGCTTTGATCGAGCGTATGGGAGGAACGAAGTATGAGAGCATTTGAAGATATAAAAATTGCGGTTGCGGGAACCGGATATGTCGGATTGTCACTTGCAACCCTGCTGTCACAGAATCATATCGTGACAGCAGTTGATATCATCCCGGAGAAGGTGGAACAGATTAACCATAAAATTTCGCCGATTCAGGATGATTATATTGAAAAATACCTTGCAGAAAAGAATCTGAATCTGTCGGCAACCTTAGATGGGGAGGCGGCATATCGTGATGCGGATTTTGTCATCATTGCTGCGCCCACGAACTATGACAGCCAGAAGAATTTCTTCGATACAACGGCGGTGGAAGCGGTAATTGAGCTTGTAATGAAGGTGAATCCGGAAGCTTTTATGGTTATCAAATCAACGATTCCGGTTGGTTACACCGAGTCTGTACGAAAGAAATATCAGACAAGCAGAATCCTTTTTTCGCCGGAGTTTCTGCGGGAATCCAAAGCACTGTATGACAACCTATATCCAAGCCGTATCATTATCGGTACGGATAAGGATGATGCAGAGGTGGACGCTGCGGCGCATACATTTGCGAAGCTTTTGCAGGAGGGGGCGGAGAAGAAAGATGTCGACACGTTGTTCATGGGATTTACCGAGGCAGAGGCGGTCAAGCTTTTTGCGAACACGTATCTTGCGTTAAGAGTGTCGTATTTTAATGAATTGGATACCTATGCGGAGATGAAGGGACTTAATACGCTGGCAATCATCAACGGCGTGTGTTTAGATCCGAGAATCGGAACGCAGTACAACAATCCGAGTTTCGGCTATGGAGGTTACTGTCTTCCGAAGGATACGAAACAGCTGCTTGCCAATTATGACAATGTACCACAGAATATGATGACGGCAATCGTGGAGAGCAACCGAACGCGGAAAGATTTTGTTGCAAGCCGCGTGCTTGAGAAGGCAGGCTATTACAGTTATGGTGCAAATAACGAGTGGAATGCTGCAAGTGAGAAGGATGTGACCATCGGTGTTTATCGTCTGACGATGAAATCAAATTCCGATAACTTCCGTCAGAGTTCCATCCAGGGTGTGATGAAGCGTGTGAAAGCAAAGGGAGCGAAAGTTATCATTTATGAGCCGACTTTACCGGAAGGAACGACATTTTTTGGTTCAAAGGTGGTAAATGACCTGAGCGTGTTTAAGAAACAGAGTGATGCAATTCTTGCGAACCGTTACAATGCGGAACTGGATGATGTGCAGGAAAAGGTATATACGAGAGATATTTTTCGAAGAGATTAGGGAGGAAGTATGGAACAGAGTTTTTCGAAACGATGCCGTTACTTTGTGTTGTTGATTTTTTGCGTGGCGGGAATGGTTATATTTGATCGTTCTTTGGTGTTTGTGTCTTCGCAGATGACGATCCACAAATTGATTGTGATTGCGCTGAATATATTTGCAATTGGAGTTGTACCATTTGCTTTTGCATTGATTCCTTTGCTTGCAAAGGCAACGGATGCAATGCTTCGGTGGTTTATGAAATGTATCGAGAAGATACAAAGAAACTGGAAGAAAGTTCTTTTGTATACTGGATTAGGAATTGCGGGATGGGGTGCAGCGTGGTTGCTGGAGAACTGTATCATAAGCCGGGTGCTTCACGAGTCAGCAAATGACAGCCGGAGGGTATTTGTCTTCGCAATTATTTTGCTGGGAATCGCTGTATATGGATTTCGAAAACGTGCAGGGCAAAAACCGGAGCAGTTTTTTGCTGTTGCAGCGTTGATTTTAGGAGGCATGCTGATTCGTATTTCTCCGGCGACACTGGGGATTATGGCCGATGATGAAACACACTATGCCCGTGTTCTTGCAGAAGCCAATTTGTTTGATGGAAGCTGTTTGGATGTGGAACAAAAAATGTTAGATGAATTTGCACAATCTGTCTTTTACAAATTGGCATATGACCGGGAATCAAGAGCGGATTATTATGCAGAATTAAATGCAATGTATGAGCAAAAAAATGTAATTCATCCGAGCGTTCGATTGCATGGAATATGGTCTCTTTCGTATGTGCCGTCGGCGATTGGAACGATTGTTGGGCAGGGGTTGTCGTTATCGTTTGTACATGTGTTTATGTTAGGAAAATTGTTCAATTTACTCTTCTATATAATGCTGTTTTATTTTGCAATTAAGAAGATACCATATGGGAAAACATTGCTGGCTGTATTTGGGTTGGTACCAACAAGTATTTTTATGGCATCGAATTATTCTTATGATCCATGGGTCATCGGATTTATAGTGCTGTCATATTCATTTTTCTTCTATGAGATTCAAAATCCGGACAAGAAGCTGGAAGCAAAAAATGTGGTGTGTATGGTCGTGTTTTTAATACTTGGATGCATGCCGAAGGCGGTGTATTGTGTACTTGGACTTCCGTTTTTGTTCATGCCAAAGGCAAAATTCAAAGATAAAAAGCAGCGTCTTATGTATTATATGCCTGTCGTAATTGCCGGGGTAACGTTGCTTGCAACCTTTGCGGTGCCGGCATTGATACAGGGAGTTGGATCCGGGGATTCCCGTGGTGGGGAAGGAATCAATGCAAATGCACAGCTTGCCTATATTCTTTCAGATCCGATTGCGTATGCGAGGGTGTTTTTTCACTTTTTGAAGGATTACCTTTCTTTTGGTAATATGCAGAGTTACATGCAGAGGTATTTCTATTTTGGAAATGGTGATTTTTATGTGCCTGTATTTGTGATACTGGTAATCGTTGCATTTTTGGATAAGAAAAAGGCAAAAAATCAGAGAATTTTGGTCCGTATATCCTGTATTGCTGCCAGTTTGCTGGCTGTAGCAGCTTGTGCAACGGTTATGTATATCGTGTTTACTCCGGTAGGTTCCGAGCAGATTTTTGGCTGTCAGGGACGATATATTCTCCCGGCGATGATACCGTTTTTGGTTGCAATATCACCAGACGTTTTTGATAACAAAATCAAGCCGCAGATATTTACGATTGTGCCGATGATACTTGTTTCATCGACGTTTTTGTACAATGTATATAATATGAGTGTGGCTTTATATTAGTTGACAGGGGAGTATGTGATGAAATTACGGAATAGTATGAGAAGTATACAGGTGGGATTCTATAAAAGCATTTCCTGGTTGTATTTTGGAATGATGCTTGTGATCTTTGCAATTTGTGTTTTTTGCTTTCAAATGCACTTTGGCCGATCAGAGTTTTATCAGAATTATATTCCTGTGTTTGCCTTGCTGCCGTTTGGAATAATTTTTGTTGCCGGATTGAGTTGTGTGGCAGAGCTTGCTGCCTCGCGGATTGCGCGCGCGAACCGATGGATGATAATTATATCTGTAATATTATTACTGACACAGGTGTACGCGTTAAAGTGTTACTTTTTTTCTACAGATTGGGATGCCAGGACATTGATATTTTTATCGCATAGTGTTGCGCATGGGGAAGATTTATCTATATATAAGGAGTATTTTTCGAAATATCCGAATAATCTTTTCCTTGGATGGATTTTCGCAATGATATACAGGGTGGCACACGTGATAGGATTTCATGCATTTGAATATGTTTTAGTTCTGTGCGTGCAGTGTGCATTAAATGTACTGACAGGATTTCTGTTTGCGAAGATACTAAAGAAGTTAGTCAGTGACAATCGATTTGTAGTGCTTGGGTATGCGGTATATGTTTTATTGATTGGAATGTCCCCGTGGGTATCTATTCCATATTCGGATTCAATGGGATTGATATTCCCGGTTTGGATTTTGTATATTTATTTGAATCGAAACAAATGTCGGCTTGTGTTCTTGCCGTGGGCAGCGATTGGCATACTATCCGGATTCGGATATAAAATCAAGCCGCAGATTATAATTGTTCTAATTGCAATTCTAACCGTGACGGTGCTCAAAAAAAGACAAGGGCTGGATTGGAAAAAGATGTTGCAATGTACAGCCGGTGCTTTTGGGGGAATAATTGTGGCAATCTTGCTTGCGGGTGCAGCGGTTCGAAGTATGAATGTGCCTCTTGATACCGAGCGGGAATTTCGTATGCCGCATTATTTTATGATGGGGCAGTGCCCAGAAGGACTTGGTGTCTGGTGCCCGGAAGATGTCGGTTTTTCGGATTCGTATGCAACGGTGAAAGAACGGGATGCAGCAGATTGGGAACGGGCAAGGTCACGCATTCGGGAAATGGGCGTTGGAGGCGTTATAAATCAATTCACACGAAAAACGTTGACTAACTATTATGATGGAACATTTGGCTGGAGTGGGGAAGGCACATTCTTTTTTGAAGTTCGTGAAAATACAGGATCTTTAGGAGAACAGTTTTTTCGCGGATTATACTATACAAGAGATTATGCTTCAGAGGGAAAGTACTACACAGTCTGGTCGAATTTTGTACAGATGTTGTGGATCACATGTTTGCTTTTCAGTATATTTGCAGCTTTTTCGGAGCGGACAGATGAAAAGAATGTGGTCATGTTGAGTATAATCGGGTTATCGATATTTGAGGTATTGTTTGAAGCACGAGCGCGGTATTTGTACATATATGCTCCGTTTTATATACTTCTTGCGGTCTGCGGACTTGCAGTTATTATGAATAAAAAATGGAAAAATTCACAGGAGGAACAGGAATGAAACAGTATGACTATCTGGTTGTAGGTGCCGGACTTTATGGTGCGGTATTTGCACAGCAGGCAAAGGAAAAAGGGAAAAAGGTGCTTGTAATCGACAAGCGGCCGCATATCGCCGGAAATGTGTATACAGAGGATGTAGAGGGCATCCATGTACACAAATATGGTGCGCATATTTTCCACACAAATAATAAGCGGGTGTGGGATTATATTACAAAATTTGCAGAGTTCAACCGGTTTACAAATTCACCGGTTGCAAATTACAAGGGTGAGCTTTACAGTCTGCCATTTAACATGTACACATTTAATAAGATGTGGGGTGTGGTAACACCGGAAGAGGCTGCTGCAAAGATTGAAGAGCAGAAGCAGGCAGCAGGTATCACAGAACCGAAAAATCTGGAAGAGCAGGCAATCAGCCTGGTTGGAACAGATATCTACGAGAAACTGGTAAAAGGCTATACGGAAAAGCAGTGGGGACGTCCATGTACAGAGCTTCCGGCGTTTATTATCAAGCGTCTTCCGGTTCGCCTGACATTTGATAACAATTACTTCAATGCGCTGTATCAGGGAATCCCGATGGGTGGATATACAAAGATGGTCGAAAACCTGCTTGATGGTATCCAGGTGAAGCTTTCTGCAGATTATTTCGCAAACAAGGCAGAGTATGATGCAATGGCAGAGAAGGTTGTCTACACAGGTGCAATAGACGCATATTTTGATTATAAGCTTGGTGCACTGGAGTATCGTTCGGTCCGGTTCGAGACAGAACTTCTGGATCAGCCAAACTTCCAGGGAAATGCGGCAGTGAACTATACAGATGCGGAGACTCCTTGGACCCGTATTATCGAACACAAATGGTTCGAATTTGGCAAAGACGATGCTGGCAATGATCTGCCAAAGACGGTTGTATCCCGTGAGTATTCTTCCGAGTGGAAGGTGGGGGATGAACCGTATTATCCGGTGAATGATGAGAAAAACGGTGCATTGTATCAGCAGTACAAGGAGCTTGGTGAGCAGGAATCGCATGTGATTTTTGGTGGACGCCTTGGTGAGTACAAGTATTATGATATGGATGCGGTAATCGCATCTGCACTTGCGATGAGCGAGAAAGAACTTGCATAAATATAACAACATGGGATTACTATAACAAAAAGCGGTTGGAAACAGATATGCTGTTCCGGCCGCTCTTTTTCTTCTAAATATTGGTCTGTGTCAAACGATTTATATATTTTATCACATACTGCTATCGCAGCAATTCCAAAATCGTATTTACCATCAGGTCGTTCTGCATCGGATTCATGATGGAGAACCGCACGAAATGAGAATCTAAGCCATGGAAATTCTCACAGTTTCGAAGTACAATGCCTTTCAGGTTGCAATGTGCCAGGAGGGATTTCGCGGTCACATCCTCTTTCAGGATCTGCATTAACACGAAATTCGCACTTGGTTTAAACAACCGCAGATTTTTGTTTGTGCTCATTGCCGAGTAGATCAAATTGCGCTCGGTGAAGATGCGCGAGTGGGATTCCCGGATATAGGAATTATCTTCGAGCATTGCAGTACATGCAGCCGCGGTCAGGCAGGAGATGCTGTTTGGCGTGGCTGTCATGTTGATGATCGTCATATTTGTTTCATTGTTCATAATGGCATAGGCAAGCCGTAAGCCAGGCACTGAGAAAAACTTGGATACGCTGCGGAGAATGATAACATTCTCATAAGTGTTTACAAGGGAAATAGCAGTGCGGCTTTCGTAATTTTCTGTAAATTCAATATACATCTCATCAATCAAAAGTGAAATGCCATGTTCGTTGCAGGCGGCAGCTAATTTCTCAACCTCTGCCTGGTCAATGACCTGTGAAGTTGGGTTGTTCGGGTTTCCCAGAATCACCAGATCAAGGTCATCTGTCAAATGGGATATGAAATCATCCATGTCTAAATGATAATCTTGGTTGATATCCATCTCATAAAAAACGGTTTCGCATCCGTATACAGACAATACATGTTCGTAATCTATAGCGGATGGAATTGGAAGTAATGCTTTTTTGGGGGCAAGCAGCGCGACAAAGAGGCGAAGCAGGTCCGAACTGCCACTGCCGAGTACCAGATGCTCCGGAGCGCAACCGGCGTATGAGGCAATTGCATTTTTTAAAGGTTCATAATAGGTATCCGGATAGCATCCGACTGCATCAATGTTCTCTATGATTGTGCGTGTTACACTCTCCGGAACGCCAAGTGGATTACAGTTTATATCATATCGGACAGTCTCATACTGTTCGATACGAAGTGGCCCGTTATTCATAAAATCCTCCTATACTAACAGAAACAAACCATTTATAACCCTGTCTTGAAAAAAGAAAGGGGGTTTGTTATAATGTGATATGTGTTAAAAGGGGATAGTGGGTGAACTATACCCTCTTACCGTTAATTATACCTATTAAATAGACGAATGACAAGTAGGATTTCAGTACGAAGCCAAGAAATAAAGGAGATACCATGAAGGCGATAGTAGAGCATTATGCAAAGGGCGAATTTCAGGTAGACCGGCCTGAGGTCGCTATATCGGAAAAGTTTTTAAAACTGAATATTGAATCGGGAACTTTGTATGAGGGTGTCTTCAAGGTAAGTAGTACGAACAACCATGTCATCAAAGCGATGGTATATGACAGCCGGTATATGCTGCGTTTTAACCAGCACACATTTATAGCAAAAACCTTTGATGTCGGATTCACATTTGATGCGACCTGTCTGGAAGCAGGAAAGAATTACAAAGGACATATCAGTGTCATCACCGATGGCGGTGAATTTAAGATCATGTATGACATTGATATTACAACACCATATGTAAAATATGGAGGTCAGAAAATTGACGACCTCTTTAAATTTGCAACCCTTGCCGAGAGTAACTGGTCAGAAGCTGCGCGTGTGTTTGTGCGTGATGATTTCAAACGAACGTTTATCAATCGTGACCCGGTTATAAAGCAGATTTACAACAGCTTGATGGAAAGCCAGTCTGTGAATCAGGCGCTTGAAGAGTTCCTTGTGTATGTGCATAAGAAACGCGCACTTACACTGTCTGTATCGAAGGCAAAGGTAAATCTGGAGTTCCCGGAGGAGCTTTCCAAGATATCGATTAATATTAGTAAGAATACATGGGGATACAGTAGTTCCACGGTTCGCTCTACGGAGGATTTTATCATTCCTGCAAGAAAGGTGATCACAAGTGCGGATTTCTACGGAAATCTGTATTCTCTGGATGTTCTGATTTCACCGGAGAATATTCCGGATGGTGTGACATCCGGAAGAATTATTATTGAAAATGTCTATCAGACCATCGAGATTGAAATTAATCTGTCCAAACCGGCAGAAAAAGAAATCAAGACCTCAAAACCGGGAAGTAAGACACACTTGATTAAGACCAATCAGGTCCGTTTGATCAAGACTTACATGGATTACCGGATGGGACGAATCCAGCTGCGGGAATACATCAGTACGACATTGTTTACATTTAATAATCTGGCACGCTATGTACCGGAAGAGGACCTCTATCGTCTTGGTACAATGCATATGAATATTATGCAGGGAGAGACGGAGAAGGTAGAGCAGGAGTTCCTTCGTATCGAAGCAGATGTTGATAATTCCGGTATGAACAACAAACAGAGTTGCTATTATGCTTATTTAAAGGCGATGGTAAGCAAGGAGCATCGGGCAACTGATCAGGCGAGGGAACTGATTCGCCGGAGTTATTGCACAGAGGATGACAAGATTTTTTATTTTTGGCTGTTGTTGTTTGTGGATGATACTTATAACAATGACCAGACCGCATTGTATCGAGAAATAAGGAATCTGTACGAGGGCGGTTACAATAGTCCTTTGATGTACATGGAATTGTGTGAGGTTTTGAACAACAATCCACTGTTGCTGAAACATATCACAGATCTTGAGGTCACAACAATTCGCTGGGGATTGCGCCATCAGTACCTGTCTGATGAGGTAATTGAGGCATTTATCCAGCTTGCAGCATCGTTCCGTAAGTTTGATGCGAAGATCTTCGAGATTATGGATAGCATCTATTCCAAGAAAAAGAGTGATGAAGTACTGTCAAGTATCTGTTCAATGCTGATTAGTGCAGGAAAACTGGACAACAAATACCATCGGTTCTACCGGGATGCAGTCGAGCGGAATCTGAAGTTTATCGGATTGAATGAGTGTTTTGTCAAGAGTATGAATTTTTCCAGATACGATCTGATTCCGCAGTCGGTTTTGATGTATCTGAATTATAAGAATACACTTTCGGAAAAAGAGCTTGCGTATTTATATGCAAACGTGATTTATAACAAATCCCAGCATATGAAGGTGTACCATGAATATGCGACAACAATGCAGGATTTCATGGAGAATATGATCATCAGTGGGAAGGTCAGTGATGATCTGACTGTATTATATGATGAATTCTTAGAGCCGGAGACGGTCAGCCCGATGTATGCAAGCAAACTGATCAACATTATTTTCCGGAGAAAACTTGTCTGCTTCAATAAAGGTGTTCGTGCTGTGATCGTCACACATCAGGAGTTAGAAGAGGTCCAGCGTGTACCAATCGTAAATGGTGAAGCGTATGTGGAGATCTTGTCGAATACCGCATCTATCATCTTCGAGGATGGCGCTGGAAACCGTTATGCAGGATCCATTCCGTATCGGTTGGAGCGAATTGTAGACGAGAACGCATATATGGAGATCTGCTGCAAATACAGTCCGAGGGATTACCGGGTGTTGCTGCACAATTATGAGCAGCTTGGTGATTTTACTTTTAAGAAGGCAATAGAAGTAAACGCCGCGCGGGATATTGTCAACTGTGATGAGATCTCGTACGACTACAAGCAGCAGGCATATCTGAATATTATTGAGTATTACCACGAGAATCTGGATAACGAGGTTCTCACGAAATATCTGGAAAAACTGGACATTGAATACTTAAATCATGCAAATGCGCGTGTGATGATTGCGTACATGGTTGATATGAACATGTTCGATAAGGCATTCCAGGCGGTGAAGTTGTATGGCTTTGATGAGATCGACAGCGAGGAGCTGTATCGTTTGGCGGATTATGGTGTGGAGGATAGCAACGGATTCTTAAATGAAGACCTGCTTTCAATCTGTATCCACCTGTATAAATCCGGTAAGGTTAATGAGCGGATTCTTGTCTATATCATCAATCATTATAAGGGTGATTTGGAAGAACTGGCAGGTATCTTTAAGACGGTGCGTAATCGTGTCAGGGATATTTCTCTGCTGGCAGAAAATACATTGGCACAGATGATGTTTGCGATGGGAAATGTTGAGTACATCTACGACATCTTTACTGCATACTATGCAGGCAGAAATCGGGGACTTGTTGTGAAGGCGTTCCTGCGTTTTGCATGTTATAATTATCTGATTAAGGATGCACAGATACCAAGCGGTGTCTTTGACTGCCTGTATCAGGAGATACAGAAGGGCAATATTGAAGATGAGATTTCGCGTATGTCGATGCTGCATCATTTCTCTAAGCTGGACCGTTACACAGCGGAGCAGAAGACATGGATCAAGGATGCGGTAGGAAAATTCATGGATGCAGGAAAGCTGCTTCCGTTTTATAAGAGCTTTCAGTCATTTATTAAATTGCCGCAGGATGTCATGTTAAAGACATATCTGATCTATAAGAGTGAACCGGGCAAGCAGGTGACAGTCAAGTATGCATTTGATACCGGATCCAGACAGAATCTGATTTATAAGACAGAGCTTCTGGATGAGATGATTCCGGGTATGTATGTGAAGGAATATGTGGTGTTCCACGGCGAACGTCTGGTATATGAGATTTCGGATGATAAGCAGGGCGCTTCTTATGTGGTGGAGAGTGAATCGCTGAAGTCCAAAGCGTTTAACCGCAAGGATCGTAACCGTTTCGAGATTATTAACAGTATGCTTGTCAATCAGGAGATGCGTGAGGACAATGAGCTTTTAGAGACATTGGATGTATATTTGAATACGGTACATCTGTTTGAAGAGAATTTGAGTATACTGTAATATCTCAGGGAAACCTGCGTATTGCAAGGCACAGAAATGGATAGAAGTACGAAAGGAAGAAGACATGTCAGAGGCATATTATATAGGTATGGATTTGTGCTCGGATTCCACGCAGATCAGTTTTTATAACGATATCTCGCGGGAACCGGAGACAGTCAACCAATTGAATAATAAAGAAACGTATATGATGCCGAACATCCTGTTCTTCGGGTTAGAGACCGGAGAGTGGTATGTTGGTTCTGAAGCTTCTGAGGCACGATTCAAGGAACAGGGTATTGTATTGGATGAACTGTTTCAGAATGCCCGAAGCGAGGAGACCGTCGAGGTGCATAATACGCGATACAGTTACAGAAAGCTGTTTTTGATGATGCTCAAGATGCATGTCGATTCTTTCCTGTATCGCTATGAAGGGGCAACGGTAAAAAAACTTGTAATTACGATTCCGGAATATAACAAGGATCTGTTCCGCGTGCTTTCAACCTTCTACAAAGAACTTGGAGTGGAGAAGGAACAAGTGGAGATTACAAGTCATCTTGACAGTGGCTTGTATTATATTTTCAATCAGGATGAAAGTCTGAGAACAAACAGTGTTGGATTATTTGATTACAATACAGATGGACTTCATTATTATAGAATCGATATCTCACATGGTCAGGAGCTGAATACGATCAGCGTGACACATGAGGATTATTCCGAGAACTTCAATCTGGCAGCATTTGGTGGGGATAATATCCTGATGGATGTTACATTTGCAAAGATTGTTGCGAACGAGACAAAAAAGACATATATTTCGTCTATTTATCTGACCGGGCTTGGATTTTCGGAGAAGTGGCTGAACAAGTCGCGCGAGCTGCTGACGCAGGGCAGACGTGTATTTGCCGGACAGAATATATATACGAAGGGTGCCTGCTACAAGGCAGTCGGTGGCGAATATGGTGAGTTTTATAAAAAATATTTTGTAGAGACAAAAGAAAATGTGATCTTTGATGTGGGAATTTCTTCGGAGGATGAAGAAGACAGATTTATTCCGATTGCTCTGGGTGGCAGACAGTGGTACAACATCCATGGCAAGATAAGTATTATATTGGATGACACAGATTCTTTGACACTGGTATACAGAAACCGAAAGACCGGGGAGGAAGAACGTGAAGTTGTGAAACTGCATGGGATTCCGAAGCGCCCGAACAAGACGTCAAAATTTTCTGTTGAGGTGGAATTTGAAAATCCGCATCATGGCGCATTTATCATTAAGGATGTCGGGTTTGGAAAATTATTTCCGACCACGAACAAGATTTATCGTAAGGAGTTTGATGTTTAATGTCAAAAATTATCTTATGTACAAGAAAGGAAGCATCGCATCCGTTTATCTTCCTGAATACAAAGGTGGAAATCAACACCTACGAGGAGCTTTGCTTTTATATCTACAATAATACCGTGCTAATCTCGAAATCTTCGCTTTCAGAGAAGCTTTTTGACTGGATTCGGGATGAGCTGGATATGCCGGAGCTTGCAGCAAAGCTGGTGGCACTTTCGAACAAGGCGACATTTGCACAGGATCTGCTTGTGGAAATCCTGAATGCGGGGGATTATTATACGCCGGATGAGATTGCAACTTATGTTGAAGCATGGCAGAAATATCGCAGGCTGACTGCGAGCCAGCGCAAGAAACTGAAAGCGGACAGCTATCTTGGCTATCGCAGATACATTAAGGCAGCATCTATTTATGATGAGATTTTGGACAATCAGCAGGATATTACGGACAAGGTATTCTTAGGAAATGTCTATCATAATCGTGGGGTGGCGGCTGCCAACAACATGGATGTGGAGGATGCAAAACGCTATTTCATGAAAGCGTATGAATTGAATGGAAACGAGGAAAGTCTGCGCAGTTATCTGATTGTATTTTCTGCAGGTAATGATGCAACGACACTGAAGCAGGAGATGCGCAAGTTTGACCTCGATGATGATAATTTCGAGAATCTGATGATTGAGATTGGAGATTCCAATGAAGATGTTCGTGAGATGACGATCTTCTCTATGTTACAGCGTGCGGTATATAACCGTATGAATAAGGACATGATTGATTACGATAAAAGAATGGATATTATACTTGGACAATTGAAGGATGAATTCAGAGAGCAGGCGATTTGATGGGAATGTTTCAGAAAATCAAGGCATATCTAGATGAGGACGATGCCGAATATGACGCCTTGATTGAAGAACAGGAACGCATGCGGGAAGAACGCAGAAAGCGGAAAAATCAGTCAAGAGCAGAGCGTAACAAAGAGAAAGCGAAGCGTGCAGCGCAAAAGGCTGTGTTGAAGGATCGTGTCGATCCGGAGATTCGTAATGAAGTCAAAGAGACGGTATCTTCAAATAGGGAGAGAAAGACCGTTGGTGATTTCTGTGAGCAGCTGGTCGATGTGAAGTATCACATGGAAGATATGCGGCAGGAGTATAAGCTCGTGACAGATTATCTGGTGGATATTCAACGGATTGAGGAACTGCCGGTGAACCTTGCGAAGGATATTGTGGATACTGCACAGGAAATCGAGAAGCTTGATGGCAATCGAGCCAAATATCAGCAGTCAGAGACTCTGCTTACGACAGAGCAGTATCGTACAATGCAGCGGTTGGAAAAAGAAATTCCTGATACGATTCGCAATCTCAATGATATGGAGATGCGGGATTCCATGCTGAAAAACGATATGGGGTATCTGGAAGGGGAAAAAGAAGATTTGAAGTATTCCCGTGTGGAAGATACAGACCGTGCGGACCGGATTCGCGGAGCGCTGATTGTCGTTTTGGTACTTTTCCTTCTGGTCAGTATTACGTTATTTGTGGTGGCATTGGCATCCAAGCAGGATGTGACGCTGCCCGCAGCAATTGAGGGAACCATAGCGGTTATCTGTTTTGCGGGATGTTATATACGATATGCCAATATTAGCCGGCGCGTGCGGGAGACCGATGCAAAGCTGCAACGTGCAGTATCGCTTTTGAACAAAGTGAAAGCAAAATATGTCAATAATACAAATACATTGGATTATATATATGAGAAATATGGCGTAAATTCCGGGAAAGAACTAATGTTTCAATGGGATTTATACAACCAGATGCAGCGGGATGCGAAAAAATATTCACAGGCAAGTGAAAGTTATTATCTGGCGTGTGACCGGCTGGTAAAACAGCTTTCGGATGTGGGAGTAACGGATCCGATGGTGTGGAAGAATCAGACAAATGCGCTGATTGACCGACGAGAGATGGTCGAGATTAAACATGGCTTGAATGTGCGGCGTCAGAAGATCCGCGAGAAGATGGCAAGCTGTGAGAAAATCCGCGAGAATGCCATGACAGCATTGAAGACAAGTATTGCGGCAAATCCTGGTATTGAAAGTTATATCCGGGAACTGCTTGCCACGTATAATCTGGAATTATAAAACAGGGCTGCATATACATTGTATTAAGAAGTTTGATTGTGTAGTTGTACTGCACGATATCATTCATATATGGAGGAAGAAAGAAATGGCTAAGGAATTAGAGAAGAACTACAACCCGGCGGAGATTGAGCCGCGTCTGTATGAGAAATGGGTTGAAAACAAATATTTTCATGCGGAGGTAGACCGGAGTAAAAAGCCGTTCACAATTGTGATGCCACCACCGAATATTACAGGACAGCTGCACATGGGCCATGCGCTTGATAACACCATGCAGGATATTCTTATCCGTTTTAAGCGGATGCAGGGGTACAATGCACTGTGGCAGCCGGGAACCGATCATGCCGCAATTGCAACAGAGGTTAAGGTAATTGAGGCACTGAAAAAGGAAGGCATTGACAAGGAAGACCTTGGACGTGAGAAGTTTTTGGAGCGTGTCTGGGACTGGCGTAGAGAATACGGCGGTAAGATTGTCAACCAGTTGAAGAAGATGGGCTCATCTGCGGACTGGGATCGTGAGCGTTTCACGATGGATGAAGGCAATAATAAGGCAGTTACAGAGGTATTCTGTAAACTGTATGAAAAAGGATATATGTATCGTGGATCTCGTATTGTAAACTGGTGTCCGGTCTGTCAGACATCCATTTCTGATGCAGAGGTTGTGCATGAGGAGCAGGATGGTTTTTTCTGGCATATCAATTATCCGGTAGTAGGCGAGGAAGGCAGGTTTGTAGAGATCGCAACGACTCGGCCGGAGACATTACTCGGAGATACTGCTGTCGCAGTAAATCCTGAGGATGAGCGATACAAGGATATCGTTGGCAAGATGCTGAAACTGCCACTGACCGATCGCGAGATTCCGGTGATTGCCGATGAGTATGTAGATAAAGATTTTGGAACCGGATGTGTAAAGATTACACCGGCACACGATCCGAACGATTTTGAAGTCGGAAAACGTCATGACCTTGCGGAAATTAATATTTTAAATGATGATGCAACAATCAATAATCTTGGCGGTAAGTATGCAGGCATGGACCGATACGAAGCAAGAAAGGCAATGGTTGACGATCTTGATGCACTCGGACTTCTCGTAAAGGTTGTACCACATAAGCATATGGTCGGTACACATGACCGTTGTAAGACGACGGTAGAGCCGCTTGTAAAGCCACAGTGGTTCGTGAAGATGAGCGAGATGGCAAAACCGGCAAAAGAAGCGGTTGTAAGCGGCAAGCTGAAACTGATTCCGGAGCGTATGGACAAGACATACTACAACTGGCTGGATAATATCCGTGACTGGTGTGTGTCCAGACAGCTCTGGTGGGGACACCGGATTCCGGCATATTACTGTCAGGATTGTGGTGAGACGATCGTATCGAAGGAAACTGTCTGCACCTGTCCAAAATGTGGAAGCAAAAATATAAAGCAGGACGAGGACACACTGGATACATGGTTCTCATCCGCACTCTGGCCATTTTCTACACTCGGCTGGCCGGACAAGACAGAAGATCTGGATTACTTCTTCCCAACAGATGTACTTGTAACGGGATACGACATTATCTTCTTCTGGGTCATCCGTATGGTATTCTCATCGATCGAGCAGACAGGCAAGCTTCCGTTCCACACGGTACTCTTCCATGGTCTGGTCAGAGACGATCAGGGACGTAAGATGAGTAAATCCCTTGGAAATGGTATCGATCCGCTGGAGGTCATCGACAAGTATGGTGCAGATGCGCTTCGTTTCACATTGATTACCGGAAATGCACCGGGTAACGACATGCGTTTCTACTGGGAGAGAGTGGAAGCAAGCCGTAACTTTGCGAATAAGATCTGGAACGCATCCAGATTTATCATGATGAATATTGAGAAGGCTGATATCACAGGTATTGATGCTGCTATGACAGCCGATGTCGATGCAGCTATGAAGCAGTATGGATTCACACTCGCAGATAAGTGGATTTTATCTAAGATGAATGATCTCGTACAGGAAGTGACAGACAACATGGAGAAGTTCGAGCTTGGTATCGCGGTATCAAAGCTTTACGATTTCCTTTGGGAGGAGTTCTGTGACTGGTATATTGAGATGGTAAAACCAAGACTCTGGAATGACGCCGATGAGACAAAGGCAGCAGCACTCTGGACACTCAAAACAGTGCTTACAACCGGTTTGAAGCTGTTGCATCCATATATGCCATTTGTTACAGAGGAGATCTTCTGTACATTGACGGACGAGGAATCAATCATGATTTCCAAGTGGCCGGAATATGATAAGGCATTTGATTTCAAGGCAGATGAAGCAGCCGTAGATAAGATCAAGGAAGCCGTACGCGGTATCCGTAATGTACGTACAGAGATGAATGTTGCACCGAGCAGAAAAGCAAGCGTGTATGTTGTATCTCCAAAGGAAGACATTCGTGCAATCTTTACAGCAAGTACAAACTTCTTCGCTATGCTTGGTTATGCAAATGAAGTACATGTGCAGGCGGATAAGAGCGGAATTGCAGATGATGCGGTATCGGTTGTAATCCATGATGCAGCAATCTACATCCCATTTGCAGAGCTTGTTGATATCGAGAAGGAGATTGAGCGTCTGACGAAGGAACAGACAAAGTTAGAGGCTGAGATCAAGCGTGCATCCGGTATGCTTGCAAATCCAAAGTTTGTAGATAAGGCACCTGCAGCAAAGGTTGAGGAAGAGCGTGCAAAGCTGCAGAAGTATACAGAGACATTGGAGCAGGTAAAGGAAAGACTTGCGAATATCGCAAAATAGTCACTGGGAGAGGCCGTTTGATGAAACGGTGACAGGTGAGAATCGATGAATAACGAAAAGGTCTTAAAAAAGAAAATAGAGCGGTATCTTCTGATGCCGCTGGCACTTACATTGCTTTTGGTTGGTATGGTAATTGTACTGTACGCGTATGACAGGAAAAGTGGTGTGATTGCTGCCGGAGCTGTGGTTATCTTTGTCGTGTGTGAAGTTGTATTTTTTATCGTGATGAAAGCAGCGATTATGCCTGTGGTTTTCCGGTTCGCATTGGAACAGGGGCAGATCCAGAAGGAACTCTTAAAGGAACTGGATATTCCATATGCTTTGCTGGACACAGATGGGAAGATTCTGTGGGGCAATGCGAAGTTTATTGAGGAGATCGGAGTTGGTTCCCCAAAACGTATCCGCAAAAATATTGCGAATTTCTTTCCGGCAATAGACGCGGATGTATTGTCTTCGGAAGAGATACAGATGGAGCTGGATTATCAAGACCATATGTATCGTGCGATTCTTCGACGGATTGATTTCACGGAGGCATTGGTTGATTCTGATGAGGATGCAATTGTAGATCACCAGGCGGATGCCATGATTACATTGTATCTTTATGATGAGACAGAGCTTCGGACATATAAGAAGGAAAATGAAGACCAGAAGCTGGTTGCCGGACTTTTGTATATTGATAATTATGATGAGGTAATGGAGAATACCGAGGAGGTTCGTCATTCGCTGGTGGAAGCGTTGGTTGACCGACGAATCAACATGTATCTCTCAACAATTGATGCAATTGGAAAGAAGCTCGAGAAAGACAAGTATTTCTTTGTGTTCCGCCAGCAGTATCTGCCGCAGCTTCGCGAGACAAAATTTGCGATTCTGGATGAAGTTAAGAGTATTAATGTCGGAAATGAGATTCCGGTCACATTGAGTATCGGCGTTGGGGCCGGTACGGACAGCTTTGCGCAGGCATATGAACGTGCTCGTACAGCCATTGGACTGGCGCTTGGCCGGGGTGGAGATCAGGCGGTAGTCAAATACGGTGATAAGACAACGTACTTTGGAGGAAAGAGTGCAGGTACAGAGAAATCGGCAACTGTAAAAGCACGAGTAAAAGCGCAGGCATTCCAGGAATTGTTAACAACAAAAGACAGTGTAATCATCATGGCACATAAACGTCCGGATGCGGATGCGTTTGGTTCTGCTGTAGGTGTTTACCGATTGGTGAAGACATTAAATAAAAAGGCATATATTGTTGTAAATGAAGTGACATCTGCGATTCGGCCAATCATCAGCGGATTCATGGGTAACAGCGTTTATGGAGATGATATGATCATCAACAGTGAACAGGCGATCAGCCGGGTAACCCCGAATACCCTTGTGGTTGTAACGGATGTGAACAAACCAAGCATGACAGAGTGTGAGGAGTTGCTCAGTCTGGCAAAGTCCATCGTGGTATTTGATCACCACAGACAGTCGGATGAAGTGATTGAGAATGCAACCCTTTCCTATATCGAGCCGTATGCAAGTTCGGCGTGTGAGATGATCGCCGAAATCCTGCAATACATCGAGGGCAAGGTGAAGCTTCGTCCAATTGAGGCAGATGCCATGTATGCAGGTATTGTGATTGATACAGATAATTTCTTGACAAAGACAGGGGTACGTACATTTGATGCGGCATCTTATCTGCGTCGAAGCGGTGCAGATGTGGTTCGTGTCAGAAAGATGTTCCGGAGCGATATGTATACCTATCGTCAGTTGGCAGAAGGTGTGATCAATTCGGAGATTTACATGGAACATTTTGCAATTTCTACCGTAGATCCGAAGGAGTCGGATGCACCGACCGTGGTTGCTGCGAAGGTTGCAAACGATCTGCTTAATATCGATGGTATCCGAGCATCGTTTGTCACGACACAGAAGGATGGTACGGTCTATATGAGTGCACGTTCGGTTGACGATGTAAATGTACAGATTATCATGGAGAAGATGGGTGGTGGCGGTCATGCAAATATCGCCGGAGCACAGTTTACAAATAGCTCTAATGAGCTGGTTTTGATTCAGTTAAAGACACTTCTGGATGAGATGTATCGGGAAGGGGATATTTAGACCAGCCAATCACTCATATCAGGATAGGAGGAATAGAACATGAAAGTTATTTTATTACAGGATGTAAAAAGTCTCGGAAAAAAGGATCAGATCGTAGATGTATCCGATGGGTATGCCAGAAACATGCTGCTTCCAAAGAAGCTTGGCATTGAGGCGACATCCAAGAATATGAATGATCTGAAGTTAAAGAAGGCACATGAAGATAAGGTTGCTGCGGAAGTCCTGGCAGAGGCACAGGCGCTTGGCGCACAGATTGAGAAGGAAAGCGTGATATTACCAATCAAGATGGGTGAAAACGGAAGAACATTCGGATCGATTTCGTCCAAGGAAATTGCAGAGGCGATTAAGTCACAGCTTGGACATGATATTGACAAAAAGAAGATTGTGATGAAGGATGCAATCAAGGCTCCCGGTACACGCACAGTAGGAATCAAATTGCATGCAAAGGTAACGGCGGAATTGACTGTTAAGATTGAGGAAGCATAATTCGAGTAATTTAAAATTATGGATGAGAATACAATAAGACGTATACAACCGCATAATGATAAGGCTGAACAGGGAATTATCGGAGCTATGTTGGTGAATCGGGATGCAATCACAGATCTTGTGGATCTTCTGACGGGAGAAGACTTCTACAACAAGCAGTATGGTATTCTGTTTGACAATATGATGGAATTATACACGGAAGGTGCGAGTGTAGATCCGATTACATTGACTGAACGCCTGCGCATGAAGGATATACCGGAAGAAATTGCGAATGCTGTGACACTGGCACAGTTGGTGCAGTCAGCGCCATTGTATGCCCCTGTAAAAGATTATGCAAAAATAATCAAAGATAAGGCGGCGCTTCGCCAGTTGATCAAGCTCTGTGAGAATACGGAGAAGGATGGATATTTGTCACAGGAACCGGTAGAACTGATTATGGAACGTGCAGAGCAGAGCATCTTCAAATTGGTCCAGAATCGAAACGGATCGGAAGATACTGTGCCAATTCGTGAGATTGTCATGAACGTCATCCGTGAGATGGAGGAAGCGGCAAGAAACGATGGAAAGGTCACGGGTGTTCCGACCGGATTTCGGGATTTGGATAATATGTTGACCGGTATGCATGCCGGTGAACTTCTGCTTGTGGCAGCCAGACCTGCGATGGGTAAGACTGCATTTGTCCTAAATATCGCACACCATTTGGCGGTGATGAAACACATTCCGGTTGGATTCTTCTCTTTGGAGATGAGTAAGGAGCAGCTTGCAAGCCGTATTCTGGCAGTGGATGCAATGGTAGATTCGAAAAGCATGAAAGTCGGAGATTTGTCGGATGATGACTGGGATAAGGTTATTGAAAGTACCGAGGCAGTTGCTAATTCTCCGTTGTACATAGAGGAAAATTCTTCCGTTACGATATCGGAGCTTCGGTCAATTGCGCGAAAATGGAAACAGAACTATGGCGTACAGGTGATTATGATTGACTACCTGCAGTTGATGAGTCCGAGCCGGGCAGTGGAAAGCCGGCAGCAGTTTATTGCAGAGGTTTCCCGTGCTCTTAAGAATTTGGCAAAGGAATTGAAGATTCCGATTATTGCATTGTCGCAGCTTTCCCGTGCGGTAGATGCAAGGCCAGACCACAAACCGGTGCTTTCGGATTTGCGAGAGTCAGGCTCTATCGAGCAGGATGCCGATGTGGTTATGTTTATTTATCGAGACGAATATTACAATCCGGAGACGACGACGAAACCGCAGACAGCGGAGATTATCATTGCAAAACAACGTAGTGGTGAGACCGGCAGCGTAGATTTAAGATGGATTGGAAAATATACGAAGTTCGCAGATCCGGAGAAACACTATAAAGGATGATCTGTGGAGAAAAACAGGGAGGCAGAAGACAGATGGGGAATCGTTATAAAAGAATGGTAACGCTTGGTATGATCAGTTTCACGGCACTTTTGGCGTGGAACTATTGTATGCTTGCGTATCATTCAAAAGTAGTATATATTGCGGTGATTTCGCTCGTGTTGATTGGAAGTATCTATGCATTGCTTTTGTCTGTGGTAGATATAAAGGTCGCAAAGGAGCAGGCAATGCAGGAGTATGTAACAAAGACCCTGCAGGAATATGCGAAGAAGGATGATACTGAGATCCAGAACGACATGGAACGTCTGGCAAAGGCCTCTTATGTGCAGCAGAGAAAGACAAATACATACCTTTCTTCTCAGGCAGAGCAGTTGGACGAGGCGTTGAAAAAGACGGTTAAGATTCTCATCAATTATGACCGAAAGAAAGAAGAGGAAGCCGCACAGCAGGCGGAACAGATACAGAAAGAACTGGAAATGAAGGAGGCTTTGCAGGCACAGAAAGAGCCGGATCATACTGCTCTGGTGCTGGAAGAGTTAGGAAAGCTGACCAGTGATGTGAAGGCTGTGGTTGCACAGTTGCAGCAGGTGACTATACAGTTAACGGCATTACATGAGACTGTAGATACAATCGAGGTATCAAAGTATGTGGCGGCACCACAGGCAGCGGATGTTTCGACAGAGCCGGCACAACAAAAAGCGGTGGATATCGCTGAAACAACAGATACATTTGTAGATGATAGTCTGACTCGGACCGATGCTGTACAAACGGACGAAGAAGCTGCATTAACGGCAGAACCGGAAGTGGCTGTGGCGGAAGCTGCACCAACAGAAGAACCGGAGGCGGTAGTGGC